>Ga0074193_1001234_pt1 | contig 33168 bp, 37 predicted proteins | sample EPASupsiteHSE605_FD_64523 | JGI IMG/M metagenome (GOLD analysis project Ga0074193, IMG submission 64523) | Bioremediated contaminated groundwater from EPA Superfund site, New Mexico - Sample HSE6-05 | ecosystem: Environmental > Aquatic > Deep subsurface > Groundwater > Contaminated ... | reverse complement strand
AATACGTATTGCTAAAAAAGAAATATTAACTAAGCGAAGAAAGGCTGTTAAATAGGAGGAAAAGCAGATGGAAAACAGATTGATAGCATCATCGTCACCTCATATTAGATCCGAAGAAACAACGCAGAAAATAATGTTAGATGTAATAATTGCATTATTGCCTGCATTGATAGCGAGTATTTTCTATTTTGGATTTAATTCACTTGTTTTAGTGGTGGCATCAGTTGCAGCAGCAGTTGTAACAGAAATTGCTTTGCAAAAAATTATGAAGAAACCTGTAACTGTAAGTGATTTAAGTGCAGTTGTAACAGGTATATTAGTAGCATATAATATTCCACCTTCAGCACCATGGTGGATACCTGTAATGGGTTCTGCATTTGCAATAGCAATTGCAAAACAAATTTTTGGTGGTCTTGGATTTAACTTTATAAACCCAGCTTTAGCAGCAAGAGCATTTTTAATGTCTTCTTGGCCAACACACATGATGTCTGGTTGGATAGATCCAGCAGCTACTGCTGATGCAATAACTTCAGCTACACCTTTAGCAATTATAAAAGGCACTGCAGAAGGACAATTACCATCAATTATGGACATGTTACTTGGTAGAATACCAGGTGTTCTTGGAGAAACATCATCAATATTATTAATAATTGGTGGAATTTATCTTATATATAGAGGTGTAATAAAATGGATTATACCTGTTGTATATATAGGAACAGTTGCTGTACTGGCTGTTGTAGTTGGTGATGGCAGTTTAGTTTTATACCATATATTTGGTGGAGGACTTATACTTGGAGCTTTCTTTATGGCAACTGATTATGTGACAAGCCCTATTTCTGATAAAGGTAAAATAATTTTTGCTGTTGGTGCAGGTGTTTTAACAATGTTAATTAGAAAATTGGGTGGATATCCTGAGGGAGTATCTTATTCAATACTTCTTATGAATATTATGACTCCATTAATAGATAAATATGTAACACCTAAGTTATTTGGAGGTGCTAAAAATGAAAAATAATTTAGTAAAACTTGGTGGAATTTTATGTATAATTTCTGCTATAGCAGCAGGAATACTAGCTTATACAAACAATGTTACTAAAGATAAAATAGCATTAGCTGAAGAATTAGCAAGTTCTGGTCCAGAGGTTGCTCAAGCAGTAATTCCTGGTGCAGTGTCATTTGAATTATCTGAAGATACAGCTTTAATTGAAAAAATTAAAGCAGAAAATGATAAATTTATAGAACTTAGAATTTGTAAAGATGAATCAGGAAAAGAATTAGGATATGGAATAAGAACTTTAAGTACAGTACCTGGATATGGTGGAGATATAGAAATGTTTTTAGGTGTTTCTACTGAAGGCGAAATAAAGGGTATGAAAGTTGTATCACATTCTGAAACTGCAGGACTTGGAACTAAAATGTTAGAACCAAAGTTTCAAGACCAGTTTTTAGGAAAAGATACTACTACAGAAATAAAAGTATCTAAAAACAGTCCAAAAGAAGATGAAATATTAGCAATATCAGGAGCTACAAGATCATCAAAATCCATAACTAGCGCCATAAATAATGCTATGAGTATTTTTAATCAATTTTTGAAGAAATAGGAGGAAAAGATGAATAAATTACAAGTTTTTAAAAACGGTCTTTTAAAAGAAAATCCTATATTTGTTCAATTGGTTGGAATGTGTTCTGCACTTGCAATAACAACATCGGCATTTAACGGTATAGGAATGGGATTTGCAGTTATAATGGTATTAGTAGGTTCAAATGTAGTTATATCAGCATTACGTAAAGTAATACCTGATGAAGTGCGTATACCTGCATTTGTTATTATCATAGCAACATTTGTTACAATAATAGATATGTTTATGCATGCTTTTACTTTTGAGCTTTATCAAGCATTAGGTGTTTTTATACCACTTATAGTTGTAAACTGTATAATATTAGCCAGAGCTGAGGCTTTTGCATTTAAAAATGGAGTAGTTGATTCTATTTTTGATGGTCTTGGAATGGGACTAGGTTATACAATTGCCATTACAATTTTAAGTTCAATAAGAGAAATTTTAGGTAATGGTACTATTTTTGGATTTCATATACTTCCAGAAACATATGAACCTATGATGATAATAATACAGCCACCTGGAGCATTTATAGCCCTTGGATTATTAATAGGTCTAGTGAATTACTTGACTAGAAAACAGAAAGCTTAAGGGGGTATTAAAATGAGTTTATTTAGTTTATTTATAACGTCATTTATAGTTAATAATATTATATTTTCACAGTTTTTAGGAATATGTCCATTCCTTGGAGTATCTAAGAAAATTGATACTGCTGCTGGTATGGGTTTAGCAGTTATCTTCGTTATTGTTTTATCTTCTGTTATAACATATTTAGTTCAAATAACTATATTAGTTCCACTTGGATTAGAATATTTACAAACAATAGCATTTATTTTGATTATTGCTGCATTGGTACAATTCGTCGAAATGTTTCTTAAGAAATCAAGTCCTGGATTATATCAAGCTTTAGGTATCTATTTACCTTTAATAACAACAAACTGTGCAGTTTTAGGTGTAGTTTTAATTAATATTCAAAAAGAATACACATTTATTGAATCATTAGTGAATTCTGTTGCAACACCAGCAGGGTTTTTACTTGCAATAGTGTTGTTTGCTGGTGTTAGAGAAAAAGTTGATTCTGCGGATGTTCCAGAATCATTAAAGGGTTCACCAATCGCTTTAGTAGCTGCAGGTTTGATGTCTATTGCATTCCTTGGCTTCTCAGGATTATCAATATAAGGGAGGTGTAGATTATGGTTATAGTTAGTGCGGTAGGAGTATTAGGTGGTATTGGTGTAATCTGTGGAGCTTTATTAGCAGTTGCAGCAAAGATGTTTCATGTACCAGTTGATCAGAAAGTTATGGATGTAAGAAATGCTCTTCCAGGAGCAAATTGTGGTGGTTGTGGTTATCCAGGTTGCGATAATTTAGCAAATGCAATAGCAACTGGAGCAGCACCAGTAAATGCCTGTCCTGTTTGTAATTCGGATGCATATGAAAAAATTGCAGGAATTATGGGCGTAACAGCTTCAATAGGGGAGAAAAAAGTTGCTCATGTTATGTGTAGAGGCTGTGACAGCAATGCAACTAAAAAATATGATTATAGTGGGTACCATGATTGTAAAGCTGCAGCAGCAGTTGCAGGTGGAAATAAATCTTGTGATAAAGGGTGTTTAGGCTTTGGAACTTGTTTTGAAGTATGTGCTTTTGATGCTATATCAATAGTTGATGGACTAGCTGTTATAGATAAAGAAAAATGTACTTCTTGTGGTAAATGTATTGATGTATGTCCAAAAGCTGTTATATCATTAGTACCTTATAAACAAGATGTAATAGTTGAATGTGAAAATAAGGATTTTGGTAAAGCAGTTAAAGAAGTTTGTAAAGTAGGATGTATTGGTTGTAAAATGTGCGAAAAGAATTGTCCTTTTGATGCTATTCATGTAGAAAACAATATAGCAAAAATAGACTATGAAAAATGTACACAATGTATGATATGTGTTGAAAAGTGTCCTACAACAATAATATCTGGAGATTTATTAAAAAGAAAAAAAGCATTTATTGAAGAAGATAAATGTATAGGATGTACAATATGTGCTAAGAAATGTCCAGTAGGAGCTATTGAAGGCGAGCTAAAAAACAAGCACAAAGTTATTGAAGATAAATGCATAGGTTGCGGAGAATGTGCTTCTAAATGTCCTAAAAAAGCAATTGAGATGAAATAACAAATACAAAAAAATTGAAGCTGAATTCAGCTTCAATTTTTTATATAATCTTGAAATTTTACTTTAGAATATAACTTTTGACAAAAAATCAATTAAACTATATAATATATATAATAATTTTAAATTATGTGAAGAAAATATTATTATATAGAGGTTATTTTATGTACGAAATTAAAGTAATAGAAGAAGAACTAAAAGGTAAAACATTGGAGCTGAATTCTTTAAATAAAGAAGAAACAGCCTTAATAGTAGTGGATATGGTTAATGGATTTGTTTACAATGGACCGTTATCATCTCCAAGAGTTGCAGCAATAGTAAATAATATTGTTGATATTAATGAAAAAACAATTGGATGTAAGAAAGTGTTTTTTACAGATAGCCACAGCGAAAATTCAAAAGAATTTAGTAGCTTTCCAATACATTGTTTAAAAAATTCAGAAGAGTCAATGCTAATATCTGAACTAGTGACAGAGTCAGCATCTGGTAATAGTGTTATTATTGAGAAAAATAGTACAAATGGTTTTAACAGTGAAGGATTTAGACAGTGGTTAAATAAAAATTGTGATGATGTCAATAATTACATTGTTACTGGTTGTGTTACAGATTTATGTGTGTTGCAATTCACTTTAAGTTTAAAAGCATATTTTAATGAAATGAATAAAGATAAAAGAATTATAGTGCCAATGAATGCAGTTGATACATATGACTTAGGTTCTCACAATGCATATCTAATGAATTTATTTGCACTTTACAATATGCATATAAGCGGTATTGAAGTAGTTGATAAAATAAATTAATGGGAGAATATTAATGGAATATGTAAATCTTGCAGATAAAAGAAATTTAACTATGCTTATGGATTTTTATGAATTAACTATGGCAAACGGTTATTTTTCAAATGGAATGGGTGAAACTGTTGTATATTTTGACATGTTTTATAGAAAAAATCCTGATGGAGCTGGATTTGTAATAGTAGCCGGATTAGAGCAAGTTATAAACTATATTAAAGATTTGAAATTTACAGATGAAGATATTGATTATCTAAGAAGTAAAAAAATATTTAAGGAAGAATTTTTAATGTATCTTAAGAATTTTGAATTTTCAGGAGATATATATGCAATACCTGAAGGAACACCGGTATTTCCTTATGAACCTTTAGTTACAGTAAAAGCAAAAGCGATAGAAGCACAGCTTTTAGAAACTATGATACTATTAACTATTAATCATCAAAGTTTAATAGCTACAAAAGCAAATAGAATCGTGAGAGCAGCAAAAGGAAGACCAGTAATGGAATTTGGTGCTAGAAGAAGTCAAGGATATGATGGCGCTATATATGGAGCAAGAGCTGCATACATAGGTGGAGTAGTTGGAACAGCAACAACTTTAGCTGATGAAGCTTTTGGAGTGCCTGCACTTGGAACTATGGCTCATTCATGGATTCAAATGTTTGATAGTGAATTTGAAGCTTTTAAAACGTATGCTGAAAACTATCCAGATGGATGCACATTGTTAATTGATACATATAATGTAATAAAAAGTGGAGTTCCAAATGCGATAAAAACTGCAAAAGAAATTCTAGAACCAATGGGCAAAAGACTTAAAGGTGTTAGAATTGATAGCGGAGATATAGCTTATTTAAGCAAAAAATGCAGAAGGATGTTAAATGAAGCTGGTCTAACTGATTGTAGCATAGTAGCATCTAATAGCTTAGATGAATACATTATAACTGATTTGTTGGATCAAGGAGCTAAAGTTGATTCTTTTGGCGTAGGCGAAAGACTAATAACAGCAAAATCAGAACCCGTTTTTGGAGGAGTGTATAAACTTGCAGCTGTTGAAAAAAACGGAAAAATTATTCCTAAAATTAAAATATCAGAAAATGCTGAAAAAGTTACAAATCCTGGTTATAAAAAAGTTTGGAGATTATCAGATAAATATACAAACAACGCAATAGCAGATGTTATTACATTAGCTAATGAAACTATTAATGATAAAAAACCATATACTATATTTGATGAAGTTCATGTATGGAAAAAGAAAAAGTTAACAAAATTTGTTGCTAAGAATCTTCAAGTTCCCGTATTTTTAAATGGGAAATGTGTATATGAAAGTCCAAGTTTAAATGAAATCAGATTATTTTGCCAAACAGAAGTTGACAACCTATGGAATGAGGTAAAGAGATTTTCAAACCCTCATCAATATTATGTTGACTTATCAAAGGATTTATGGGATTGCAAACAAGATATGATTAATCAATACAGCTATAAATAAGAACCCCACCCATCAACGCAATCAAAGATTGCTGATGGGTCCCGGGAACCTTGTTGCATTCGCAATAAGAACCCCACCCATCAACGCAATCAAAGATTGCTGATTGTCCCGGGAACCTTGTTGTATTCACAATAAAAAAATGAGTGAACATATAATGTTCACTCATTTTTTATATATTATTTGTGTCTATGAACGTGCAATATGTGGTTGTTGTCTTTTAAAATACCTTCATAAAGCTTTTGTATAACTTGATTGTCTTCTGAATTTTTAATTTGTGTAGTTTTATCAATAGAGTAGAGGCCTTTAGCTCTCATGATTCTAGTTTCTCTTGTTATAACTTTTGGTACCGGTTGACCACCACCAGCAATACATCCCCCTTTAAAAGCCATAACTTCTATTAAATCATAAGTCTTTTCACCACTTTTAATTTGTCTTATAATATCATCAGCACTTTTTAATCCATGAACAACTGCTATTCTTATTTCTCTTCCATCATAATTTACAGTTGCTTCTTTAACATCTTCTAAACCTCTAACGCTGTTATAAATAATTTCACGGTCATCTTTATCGTATTTATCTCTTAGTACTCTACGTAAAACGGCTTCAGTAACACCACCAGTAGTACCAAATATGATACCAGCTCCAGAAGTAATACCAAAAGGCATATCTAGTGCTTCTTCTTCAATATCATTGAAATCAATACCCATTTCTTTTATCATCATTGATAGTCCTTGAGTAGTCAATACTATATCAACTTCTTTTACACCATCGTGTTCGAATTCAGGGCGATTCATTTCAGCTTTTTTAGCTGTGCAAGGCATTATTGAAAGCATTATAGTTTCTTTTCCATCTTTCTTATCTATTTCACCATATACTTTTTTAACAACTGTACCAAACATTTGCTGTGGTGATTTGCATGTTGAAATATTATCTGTTAATTCAGGATATTTATTTTCAGCAAATTTAACCCATGCAGGACAACATGAAGTAAACAATGGTAAATTTTCATTATTAGTAAATCTTTCTAAAAATTCATTAGTTTCTTCTATAACTGTTAAATCAGCACCTACACCTGTATCGTAAACTTCATCAATGCCAAGTCTTTTTAAAACTGCAACTATTTTACCAATTGTAACATCTCCAGGGTTTAAACCAAATTCTTCACCAAGAGCAACACGAACTGCTGGTGCAATTTGTGCAACAATTCTTTTATTTTTGTCATATATAGCATCCCAAACTTTTTCGGAAGAATTATTTATTGTGATTGCACCTGTAGGGCATACAATTCTACATTGTCCGCAATTTACACAATTTGTTTCACTCAATTTTTTATTAAAAGCTGGTATAATTTTCAAATCAGTTCCTCTATGTGCGAAACCAAGAGCTCCTACACCCTGAACTTCTTCACAAACCATTACGCAGTCGCCGCATTTTATACATTTGTTGCTGTTTCTAATTATACTTGGACTTGAATCATCAATATCATTAACTACATTTAATTGATCAAATCTAATCTTTTTTAAACCATATCTATTTGCCAAAGTTTGCAATTGACATTTTCCTGTACGATCACATGCTGTACAATCTCTATCATGATTAGCCAACAATAATTCAAGAATCATTTTTCTATATTTTCTAATTCTTTCAGTATTTGTGAATATTTCCATACCATCTTTAGGTTTTTCAGAACATGTTGCTACAATTTCACCTTTTGATGTTTCTACTGAACACATTCTGCAAGCACCATAAATACTCAACTCAGAATGATAGCAGAAAGTAGGTAAATCAATACCAGAATCTCTTATTAAACTTAATATATTTTTTTGATTTGTGAATGGAACTTTCTTTCCATCTATAATCATTATTCCGCTCATTACTATACCTCCATTATTGCTTTAAAAGAACAAGATTCTATACAAGCACCACATTTTATGCATTTTTTGCTATCTATAACAAAAGGTTCTTTAATTTTTCCGGAAATTGCATCAACTGGACAGTTTCTTGCACATTTGCTACAACCTTTACAAAGCTTTTCATTTATAACAATAGTTGTTAATCCCTTACATACTTTAGCAGGACATACTTTATCTACAACATGAGCAAGATACTCATCATAGAATAAATTTAATGTGCTAAGTACTGGATTAGCAGCTGTTTTACCAAGACCGCAAAGTGCAGTGTTTTTTACTGTATCAGCTATATCTTTTAAAAGTTGTAAATCATCAGTAGTTCCATTACCTGCAACAATTTTTTCGAGAATTTGTAGCATTCTCTTAGTACCTTCTCTACAAGGTATACATTTACCACAGCTTTCTCTTTGTGTAAAGCTCATAAAAAATCTTGCTACTTCAACCATGCAAGTATCTTCATCCATTACAACCATACCACCAGAACCTATCATTGCTCCGACTTTTTTAAGTGAGTCGAAACTTAGAGGCAAGTCCAAATAACTTTCATCAAAAGTTAAACATCCACCAGATGGTCCACCTATTTGAACAGCTTTAAAGCTTTTTCCATTAGGTATACCTCCGCCTATATCAAATATAACTTCTCTAAGAGTTGTTCCCATAGGAACTTCTATTAATCCTGTATTAACAACATTGCCTGTTAAAGCAAATGCCTTTGTACCGGAACTGTTTTTAGTTCCGTATTTTTTAAATTCTTCTACACCTTTTAACATAATAATTGGAACATTTGCAAAAGTTTCAACGTTGTTTAAAACTGTAGGACATCCAAATAATCCTTGTTCAACTGTTCTTGGAGGTTTAACACGAGGCATACCTCTTTCACCTTCAATAGAAGCAGTAAGAGCACTACCTTCACCGCAAACAAATGCTCCAGCTCCTTGATTTATGTGTATATCAAAATTAAAACCTGTATTAAATATATTTTCACCTAACAAGCCATGTTCTCTAGCTTGGTCGATAGCTATTTTCAAACGTTCTACAGCCATTGGATATTCAGCTCTTACATATATGTATCCTGTATTAGCTTTAGTAGCAAAACCTCCAATTAACATTCCTTCTATAATTTTGTGAGGATCTCCTTCCATGATGCTTCTGTCCATAAATGCACCTGGGTCTCCTTCATCACCGTTACATACCACATATTTAACAGGATTGTCTTGAGCTAAAACTTGACTCCATTTTTTACCGGCAATGTAACCTCCGCCCCCACGGCCTCTTAATCCAGAATCTGAAACTTGTTTGCAAATCTCTTTGCAATCCATATTTGTTAGGGCGATTGCTGCTGCTTTATACCCATCTCTTGCAATATATTCTTGAATGTTTTCAGCATCCATGTGACCGCAGTTTTCTAAAACAACACGAGTTTGCTTTAAATAAAAAGGTATTTCTTCTTGGGTTGGATATAATCTATCATGTTCTTTGTACATTAATCTTTTTATAGGTTCGCCATTAATTAATGTTGTGTTAACAATTTCTTCACAATCATCTAAAGTAACATGCAAATATAAATAATTATATGGTTCTATTCTTACAAGGGGACCCGCCTCACAAAAGCCGTGACATCCACTTTTTTTTACACCAATTCCTTCTTCTTCTTTTAATAAATCAACATCAACTAAAAGTCCTTTTTCTTTAACTAATTTTTTAATTTGTTCATATATTGCAAGAGAACCACCTGCTAAACATCCTGTTCCAGCACATACAAGAACCTTTTGAGTTTGTTTTTCTAAAGATTTTTTAAAGGTATCTGCAACGGAAATTAAATCTTCATATTTTTTAATTATCATTTACATTGCCTCCTTTTTAATATTATTAATAAGCTCAATAACGGATTCTGGTGTCATTTTAGGATATACCTGCTCATTTATAGTTATAACAGGAGCTAGTCCACATGCACCTAAACATGAAACAGTTTCAACTGTGAATAAAAAATCATCTGTAGTACGTTTTTTGTCAGTGAGGCTTAATTCTTTTCTTATTGCATTTAAAATTGGAATGGATTTTCTAACATGACATGCAGTACCATCACAAATTTTAATGATGTTTTTACCTTTTGGTTCTAATGAAAAATTTTCATAAAATGTAGCAACCCCATAAATTTTAGCGTGACTAATATCTAGGTTATCTGCAATATACTCCAATATATCTTCAGGTAAATAACGATATTCTTTTTGAATTTCCTGAATAATATTAATAAGTTCTTTCTTTTCACTACTGTGTCGAAGAATAATTTCATCAACTTTTTCTTTAACTTCTGCATTGAACATTATAATATTTTCCTTTCTTATATACATATTTTATATCTATTGATTTGTTAATAATATAACAAATAGCTTGCTTTTAAGCAAGAAAATCTTCGTTTTCAAAAATAGAAAAATATAATATAACAAAAGATTACGTTTGCAGTTTATTGCGTAAACTATTATAAAACTTTTAGCTTATTAAATTAGTAAATTTACTTGACTTACCTCGACAATCTATGTAAAATAGTAACATAGATTGTCGAGGTATAAGTTATAGTATGTATTAAAATACATGAAGAAAAGGGGTTACATATGAAAGTTGATAAGAGTTTAATTTCAGGCAGTACAAAAATGTTAGTTTTATCTTTAATTGAAACAGGTGACAAATATGGTTATGAAATGATACAAGAGCTAGATACTAAGTCTTATGGAACGTTTATTCTTAAGGAAGGTACACTTTATCCAATTTTACACAGCTTGGAACGAGATGAATTAATTAAGTCTTATTCACATAAGATGGAAACAGGAAGAGTAAGAAAATATTATAAAATTACTAAAAAGGGAAGAGGCTACTTGTTTACTAAGAAAAAGGAATGGGCTGAATTTACATCTAAAGTTAATCTTGTAATTGGAAATATATAATATAATGATATTTTTAATTACAATGCCCTATAAAATTAATTATAGGGCATTGATTTTATTGTGAATACAACAAGGTTCTCGGGACAATCAGCATTCTTTGATTGCGTTGATGGGTGGGGTTCTTATTTAAAATTATTATTTAGAATAATTGTCAAAATACCCTTGAATATATATTATTGGTGTTCCTTTATCACCGCTGCCTGAAGTCAAATCACATAAGGAACCTATTAAATCAGTAAGTCTTCTTGGTGTAGTTCCTTGAGATTCCATGCTTCCTTTTAAATCATCTGATTTGTTTTCTATGTATTTAGAAATAGCAATTTTAAGTTCATCACCTTTTAAATTTGAAAATTGATTATCTGCGAGATATTTTAACTTTAATTCATTTGGAGTGCCAATTAGACCTTTTGTGAATCCAGGTGATACAACAGGATCTGCAAGCTCCCAAATTTTACCTACAGGATCTTTAAATGCTCCATCCCCATAAATCATAACTTCTATTGTTTTACCTGTTTTTTCTCTTAACTGATTTTGCATGTCTGTTACTAAATTTTCACAGTTTCTTGGGAACAATTTTACTGTATTTTCCCTTGCTTTGTTAGAACCTAAAAGACCATAACTTTCATTATATCCGCTGCCGTTAATAGAGCTTGTCAATATATCATCTAACCCGTATACTACTTTTGCTCCAGCTTTTTTTAAAAGTTTTTTGCTTCTGTTTCTAGTATGAATGTCACAAGTTAAAATATGATTTGTATATTTTAATATGCTAGTTGGATTATTAGCAAAAATTACTTCGACTTCTGCGCCATTTTCTTTAATTAAATTAGAATAATAATCAATGTAGTCAACCCCGGTAAAAACGTGACGTGTGTCAGCAAAATTTTCTCTAAACTGCTTTTCAGTTAAAACGTCAGTCCATGGATTAATTCCTTTTTCATCAAGCAAATCATAATCAATAAATGAATTACCAACTTCATCAGAAGGATAACTAAACATTAAAACTATCTTTTTAGCTGCTTTTGCGATACCTTTTAAACATATAGCAAACCTATTTCTACTTAATATAGGGAATATGACTCCAATTGTTTCTTTACCATATTTTTCATTGACATCCATAGCAATATCGTCAATACTTGCATAGTTACCTTGGGCTCTTGCTACTACAGATTCTGTAATACCAATTACATCTCTGTCATTCAAGGAAAAACCTTCAATTCTAGAAGCGTTTAATAAAGTATCAACAGTTATACTTACTATATTATCTCCTTCACTAATTATAGGTGCTCTTAATCCTCGTACAACAGTACCTACCATTCTATCCATTAATAAATTCTCCTTAAAAATTATTTGTATTTCTTACTAAATATATTATAATACTAATATAAACATATGTAAAATAATATTTAAATTTGAAAAAGAGAGGTATTTATGTTACCACGAATAGGAATGAGAAATATCAAAACTGCTTTATCAGTATATTTATGCCTTTTGATATTTGAAGCAATACAAAGAGAAAATTCTTTTTATGCATGTATTGCAGCAGTTATTTGCATGCAACCAACGCTGGATAATACTTTTAAAAAAGGATTGTCAAGAATTATTGGTACTGCTATTGGCGGTGTTGTAGGTATTATTTTACTTGTAATCGGTGAATCATATATTAGTGAAGGAGCATTTATTCTTTTAATACCTATTGGTATTGTAATTTCAATAGAAATATGTATTGCAATTGAGCAAAGAGATTCTGTCTCTATATGCTGTGTTGTATATTTAGGTATTATGATAATGCATAGGTATCAAGGGGATTACTTTTGGTATACATTAAATAGAGTTATTGATACTTCTATTGGAATAATAATAGCTGCATTTGTCAATAGATATCTAAAGGTACCTGTAATCTTTAAAAAAGGTAAATATAATGAAGACAGTAAAGAAAACGAAGAAATTAAAGACAATATTTATAATTCAATTGAAGATAATACTAAAATTAACAAAGAATAAATTAGTCATATTATTTTAGTTAATAATATGGAAATTTATTATTGACATTATTCTCATGTGTATTATAATGTATGATATTGTTAAAAATAAATGAAAGGTGCAAAATAAATATGTTTAGATACAAGACATCAGGGACATGTTCTCAAGAAATATTATTTGATATAAAAGATAATAAAGTTTGTGACGTATCATTTATTGGAGGATGCAGCGGTAATTTAAGCGGCATAAGTACTTTAGTAGATGGAATGAATATAGATATAGTTATTGAAAAGCTGAAAAATATAAAATGCGGTAACAAACGTACATCTTGTCCAGATCAGCTTGCTACTGCATTAGAACAATGTACAATATTATTAGAAAAGAATGCATAATTAACAGTAACTATAATGACATAAAACCAAGGACAACTTCATAAAATTAAGTAATATATATTATGAGGAGGTTGTCTTGTGTTTGGTGCAGATATAGGAATTGTATTAGCTTATTCCGCAGGAATAATGTTGATATTTATGTTATCTTGGATTTTGGTAATCCCATTTAAAATTGCAGGAAAATTTATAATCAATGCCTTAATAGGTGGGTTGTTGATTATATTATTCAATTTTTTCGGTCAAATTACAGGTGTGTATATTGGAGTGAATGAGATAACCGCTTTAATAGTAGGGCTGTTGGGAGTGCCGGGTTTTATTGCAATTTTAGCCATTAAATTGATATTGTGATAAAAGTATTAAATTTGTAAATTATATAATAAATAAAAATAATAGTTTTTTTCAATATGTTATAATTATAAACGATTTTTTGTTGGACATTGAGTTCATGCTGTTATATAATATATACACTTATACAAATAAGCATAAATAAAATTATAACCGAAGGTGATGAATTTGTGGATAGAAACTATTGTTTTATTTTCAATTGTTTCAATGGTTATTTCTATAATGGTTGTTTTAATAGTAGAAACAATGCACACAACAAAAAGCATTTCTAAAAAAAGAAATAAACGTAAGCTAGACAGAAGTGAAATTAATTACACTAACATATACCACTAATGATAAAGATTAGATGGTTATGAATATAAAAAATGAGGAGATGAATACTAATCCCAATATACAAGCTTATATTATTTTGTTATAAAATATGAAAGCATGTATAAATTTATTTTTAAACAAGTAATAAATAGTTTTAAAAAAATATTTAACGGGAGATTATAAACAATGGATAAAATGAACATTATTTCAGGGATTAAGCAGTATCGAAGTGAAGTAGATACAAATTTTCACATGCCTGGTCATAAAGGTAAGAGTGGAATATTAGACGAAATTGGTAACAACTTAAGCTTTTATGATATTACAGAAACTATAGGAACAGATAACTTGCACTACCCAACTGGTTTTATAAAAGATGCAATGGAATTTATTGCAAAATCATATGGCGCTAAAAAGTCATATATGGTTGTAAATGGAACATCATGTGGAATTATTTCAGCAATAACAGGATGCACTAATCCTGGAGATAAAATACTTATACAGAGAGACTGCCACAAATCTGTTTATAATGCTTGTATATTAGGGGATTTAAAGCTTGATTATTTATATCCTGAATTTAATAAGAAACATGGCTTGAATTTTAGTATAAGTTTAGAAAAATTAGAACAAATGTTAATTAATGCACCTGAAATAAAAATGGTAGTTTTAACGTATCCGACGTTTTACGGTATTTGTTTTGATATAGAAAAAGCTGCAGAAATAGTTCATAAATATGGTAAGATACTAATGATTGATGAAGCGCATGGTTGTCATTTAAACTTTAGCAAAAAATTGCCTCCAGCAGCAGAAAAATCAGGAGCTGATATAGTTGCTCAGAGTTCTCACAAAACATTACCATGTATGACACAGGGTTCGATTTTACATATATGCTCTGATAGAGTTGATGTAAATAATATAGAGACAATGCTAAGAATGCTTCAAACTACATCTCCATCTTATGTATTGATGGCATCAATAGAAAATTCAGTACATTGGATGAATAAGTATGGCGAAGAAAGATTAGATAGAAATATAGAAGTTTTTAAAAGAAAAACTTTAGAACTTAGAAATATGGGTATAAATGTATTAGAAGATGATTTTCTTATAGGCGAAGGTTGTTATGATTTCGATCCAACAAGAGCTGTTATAAGTATGTCAGAACTAGGCATACCAGGTACAGAACTTCAAGAAATTCTTAGATATAAATACAAAATACAAATGGAATTTGCTGATTTGATGTATACAGTAGGATATGTTACAGCAACAGATGAACCTGAAGATATAGAAAGGTTATTTGATGCTGTAAAAGAAATTTATTTAGAAAAAAGTCAAAGTAAAGATAAAAGAGAACTTGTTCAAATTGAACCATTCCCAAGTCAAGAACATGCAATGAAAATGCGTAAAGCATTTTATGCTCAAAATACACTTGTAAATATTGATGATTCTATAGGAAGGACAGCAGCAGATTTTATTATTCCATATCCACCAGGAATTCCATTAGTTTGTCCAGGCGAAGTTATAATTGAAAAAACTATAGAATATGTTAAGACTATGCTTGATAATGGAATAAATGTAAATGGAGTAGATAAAAACAATCAAGTGAGAGTTGTTGTATGAGAGGTTTGTTCATAGTAATTGAAGGCCCTGATGGCTCAGGTAAAAGTACAATGGCCAAGAAAATTGGTGAGTACTTTAGTGCAAAAGGTAGACAAATAGAATTTACTAGAGAGCCTGGCGGGACTAATATAAGTGAAAAAATTAGAGAGCTTATATTGGACAAGAATAATATTGAAATGGATTATAGGACGGAAGCTTTGCTCTATGCTGCGGCTAGAGCACAGCTTGTGTCTCAAAAAATAATACCATGGCTTAATGCAGGTAAAATTGTAATAAGTGAGAGATATGTGTATTCAAGCTTAGTTTATCAAGGTATTGGCAGAAACCTAGGTATTGATGAAATAAAAAAAATCAATGATTTTGGGACTGCTGGACTTGAACCTGACATGGTTTTGTTTTTTGATATAGATCCCAAGAAAGCTCTAGTAAGAAAGTTAAACATAGATGGTGGAGATAGACTTGAAAATGAAAACTTTTCATTTCATGAAGCTGTTTATAAAGGATATAAAACAATTGCAAACAATTACTCAAATATAATAACTATCAATGCTGAAAGAACAGTTGAAGAAATTTTTGATGATGTAAAAAATATTATTAATTTAATATAAAAAAATTCAATAAGGAGGATTTTAAAATGAAAATGATTACTGCAATAGTACAAAATGATGATGTGAATAAATTAATATCATCTCTTAGAGAACAAGGATTTTCTTGTACAAAGCTATCATCAACAGGTGGATTTCTTAGTTCTGGTAACACTACTATTTTGTCAGGAGTTGATGATGACAAAGTAGAAGAAGAAATAGAAATTATAAGAAAAATCTGTAAAACTAAAAAGAAGATTACGGCAGCAATCCCTCCAAGTTCATTTAGTACAGTAGGCGGATACCTACCTCACACTATTGAAGTAACCGTAGGTGGTGCTGTAGTATTTGTAACTACAGTTGATAGGTTTGAGAAAATTTAAAATTTAATATTCAATATTCAATAGAAACAACGGAGGATTTCATGTATTATAGCGATATAGTAGGTCAGGATGAAACTAAAAAGTCTTTAATAAATGCAGTTAAAAATGACAATGTATCTCATTGCTATATATTTGAAGGACCAAAGGATATGGGCAAATATGATTTATCTTTAGTATTTGCCCAATCCTTATTTTGTGAAAATTTCAATTCTGAACCATGCAATACATGTGGTGATTGTATAAAAGTTAATTCAATGAATCACCCCGATTTGCATATAATTAATTTTGAAGAAAAAACAATTAAAAGAGAAGATATAGATATTTTAATTGAATCAATATATAAAAAACCATATGAAGCAAAAAAGAAAGTATATATAATAAAAAACAGTCATGATATGACGCTTCAGGCAGCAAACACTTTTTTAAAAACACTAGAGGAACCACCTAAAGATTCTGTAATAATACTTTTAACAAATAATATTAATCTTTTGCTACCTACAATTGTTTCAAGATGTCAAGTTATAAAATTCAAAGATATAAATCAAAATGAAATAAGAAAATTTCTAATAAATAAATATAATATAGATGAAGTAAAGGCTTTTATTACTGCCTATTATTCAAAAGGAATACTAAATAAAGCAGTTAATATAGCAACAGGGAAAGATAATATATTGGAAAAGCGAAAAGAAATAATAGAGCTTTTTGATAATATAATCAAATCTGATTCTGAAATAATATTTGAATGTGAAAATTACTTTGAAGAACAAAAAGATAATATAGATAAAATTTTAGAAATAATGATGCTATGGATTAGAGATGTAGCTTTTATAAAAAATAATATGGGAAATCTAATTATAAATAAAGATTTTACAGAACTTGCAAATAAACATGCAATGGGTATGAAAGTCAATGATGTTGATGAATTGATTGATTACTTGCAAAGTGTTAGTGAAAACATTAAAAACAATGTAAACTATAAGCTTACTATAGATAGAATGCTTTTTAAGATTCAGGAGGTCTTTAAAATATGATAAAGGTAGTTGGCGTAAGATTTAAAAAGGCTGGAAAAATATACTATTTTGATCCTGACAAAAAATGGATAAAAGAGGGTGACTATGTAATAGTTGAAACCGTAAGAGGTATTGAATACGGTCAAGTAGTAGTTGGTCCTAAAATGGTTAAGGAAGAAGAAATTGTACAGCCTCTAAAAAAAGTTTTAAGACTTGCAACAGCAGAAGATATAAAATGCAATCAAGAAAATAAAGAAAAAGAACAACAAGCATTTGATATATGTTCAAAAAAAATAACAGAACATAATTTAGAGATGAAGCTTGTTGACATTGAATATACCTTTGATAACAACAAAGTTATATTTTATTTTACTGCTGACGGAAGAATTGACTTTAGAGAACTTGTAAAAGATTTAGCATCAATATTTAGAACTAGAATAGAACTTAGACAAATTGGGGTAAGAGATGAGGCTAAAATGATAGGCGGATTAGGACCATGTGGTAGACCTATGTGCTGTTCATCATTTCTAGGTGAATTTTATCCTGTTTCAATTAAAATGGCAAAAGAGCAAAAGTTGTCATTAAATCCAGCAAAGATATCAGGCATATGTTCAAGACTTATGTGTTGCTTGAATTATGAGCATCATGTATATGAAGAAAATATTAAATTGCTACCAGATGTTGGCGATAAAGTTTTAATTACTGGAACTAACAAATCAGGAATTGTTATTGATATTAATCCTTTGTTTAAAACTGCAAAGGTTAAAGTTCATAAGGAAGATGGTACCGGAGAAATAGAAGAACTTAATGGTTCTGAATTAAAGGTTATTGAAGAAGGCGTTATAAAGGTTAAAAAATCAGAAGAAGTTGACATGAAAGCATTAATGGAATTAGAAGATTAATTGTCAAATTTTACTTTAATTAATATGTTGTAAAATATAATAATAAAATTTTTCAATATTATTCAAAAAAAGACTTTAAAATATTATAGTTTAATGTTAGAATAGTATCTGATGAAAATAAATGGGGAGGTGAAATTTAAATGTCATATAAAATTACTGATGCATGTATTAGTTGTGGAGCATGTGAACCAGAATGCCCAGTTGGAGCAATTAGTGCTGGAGATGATAAATACGAAATAGATGCTGCCGCTTGTATAGATTGTGGAGCATGCGCTAGCGTATGTCCAGTTGAAGCCCCAGTACAGGAATAATAAATAATTATGAAAAACAAAAAAAGCCTTATATAAGGCTTTTTTTGTTGGAATAACTTTTTGATTAAATTATGTATCTTGTGGTATTATAATATATAAATAAGATAAATACGAATAATTTATGGAAGGGAGCAATTAAATGAGAGAAATTAATGGATTCGAAAAACAAAAATCACTAGTGCAAATAGTATTAGATGAAAAGGAAGTTTCTTTATTAATAAATGACATAGAAGAATTGAAATATGAGGACACTAAGTACAAAAGTGTTGCAAAGTTTGAATATGATAAAAAAATCATACTTGAAACACCTTGGGATGTAAGTGCAGTTCTTCAAAATAAGAGAAGTAAAATAAGTGAAATAGTGGATTACAATTTGCAAAAAAATGGAATTACTGATGTAAGCGGCAAAAAAATATTTACAGCATTGAGGGGTAAATATAAGTCATCAAATAAAGTAGATGATAATGAAAGAGCAGAAAGAATTTAATTTAAATAAAATTATTATGCTACATAAAAAATGAAGAATCTCCATTGTTTAAATGTGATATTCTTCATCTTTTTATTTTCTAATAAGAACCCCACAATCAACGCAATCAAAGATTATTGATGGGTACAGGGAATCTTGTTCTATTCACAATAATAGAAAATTATATTTTATAGAAGTTTTTCATTTTATTAAAATGAAGAATCATCTATTTTATCTATATAATCCTTAATAGGAATAATAATTGATTTAATAGTATCTTCTTCAAAAGGGCTATTTAAACCACCTTCTTTTAATATTTCCAAGAAAGTTTTACTTCCGCCAATTTTACAAATATTCAAATAATCATGCCATGATTTTTCTCTATTCTCATTGAATTTAATCCAATATTGGTCAGCACAAATTTGAGCTAACGCATAATCTATATAATAAAAAGGTTCAAAGAAAATATGTCCTTGCTTATACCATAAACAACCTTTATTTAAAAACTCACATTTCGGTTTGTTGATTGCATATAAGGTTCCATTTGAGATAAATTTAGTATTTTATCATCATAATTAATTTTAGCTGATGAAATTAGTTTTGAATATTGACTTACAAGTTTGTTTTCTTCTTGTAATAAAGGAATAACGTCATCGGAAAATGTCCTAATTTCCATTTCGGCTATGTTATAAAGTTGTGGTAATACTTTTTCTTTTAATTCGTTTTTAAACTTTGAATTAAGTAATGCTTTGTAAAATTCAACGGTTAGACCTTGAAATTTAGGCATCATATTATCTATGTATTCGTTTTCATCTTCATAAAACTTATCAGCAGTGTTAATTGAATTTCTCGTTTTCACCAATGCTGCCATAGTGGATATATCTTTAGTTAATGCATTGACTTTTTTTACAATTGAGTATTGCTCTTCTGCTGTATTTGACATTTTGAAATCATTAATTAAATCTAAATATTGCACTTTAACTTTATTAAAATCAGGTCTAATATACTTATAATCATTGAATTTCATTAAAACCTCCTAATTTAAAACATATAATTGTATATTATCATAATTTAATATAATAATTCAAACTATTTATCATTATTTATTTGAATTTTCTAATAATAACATTGCAGTATTATTGTATTTTATGTTATAATATGAGGTAATGAATATGTTTAATTATAAAAAGGTTGTGAAAAACAATATGAAAAACATTATAGTAAAAGTGTTAAAAAACAGCATTGCAGAAGAATTAGAGCTAGAGCCTGGAGATGAACTTCTCAGTGTAAATGACTGCGAGATAGTAGACTATATAGATTATAAATTTCAAATATCTGATGAAACAGTACTTTTAAAAATAATGAAAAAAGATGGTGAATTGTGGGAATTTGAAGTGGAAAAAGATTATGATGAAGATATAGGAATTGTTTTTGAAAACCCTCTTATGGACAATATTAAGGTTTGTTCAAACAATTGCATGTTTTGTTTTATAGATCAAATGCCTAGAGGTATGCGTAAAACTTTATATTTAAAAGACGACGATACTAGATTATCTTTTCTTTACGGTAATTTTATTACACTTACAAATTTATCTGAAGATGAAATAAAGAGGATAATACAATATAGAATAAGTCCTATTAAAGTTTCTGTACATACTACAGATAGTAGTTTAAGAAAGTTCATGATGGGCAACAATAAGGATATTGACATAATAAAATATTTGAAAAGATTAACAGGTGCAGGTATAACTGTAGATTGTCAAGTAGTTTTAGTTAGAGATGTTAACGATGGGGAAGTATTGGATAAAACTATAAAGGATTTATCTGCACTTCATCCATATTTGCGAAGTGTAGCAGTTGTTCCAGTTGGTTTAACTAAATTTAGAGATAATCTTAAAGAAATAAAACCATTTGACAAAGAAAGTGCTTTAAAATTAGTTGAACAAGTTAATTTGTTGCAAAAAAAAATGAGCAACAAATTAAAAACAAGATTTGTTTTTATAGCTGATGAATTTTATATCACAAGCGGTGTAGATTTTCCTCAATATAAAGATTATGAAAAATTCGATCAACTTGAAAATGGAATTGGATTATGCAGACTTCTTGAATGGGAAATAGATCATTATTTGCCTAAAATAAAAAATAAAGAAACTTTAAAAAAGGAAATAACTATAGTTACAGGTGTAGCAGCATATGATCTTTTAGTTTCTTTATCTGAAAAAATAATGAAAAACATTAATGTGAAAATAAACGTTGAAAAAATAATTAATAATTTTTTTGGTGAGAAAATCACTGTTGCAGGATTAATAACAGGTAAGGATATAATAGAACAACTTAAATCAAAAAATTGCAAAAATGTTATAATTCCAAAATGTATGTTAAATGATGAAAATGGCGTTTTTCTAGATGATTTAACTGTTGAAGATTTAAAGAGAGAGTTAAATACAGAAGTTAATATATGTGAAGTAAAAGGTAAAGAATTACTGAATTTAATTGTACAATAAAATATACGGAGGAATAAAAATGGCAAGACCAGTTGTAACAATAGTAGGCAGACCAAATGTAGGCAAGTCTACACTTTTTAATAGAATTGCTGGTAAAAGAATTTCCATAACGGAAGATACACCAGGTGTAACCAGAGATAGGATTTATGCAGAAGGAGAATGGTTAGATAAATATTTCACTTTAATAGATACTGGAGGTATTGAAACTAATAATACAGATACTATATTTGCACAAATGAGAATACAAGCTGAGATAGCTATAGAGTTAGCAGATGTTGTACTTTTCATGGTTGATGGTAAAGAAGGAGTAACAGCTGCAGATACTGAAGTAGCACAGCTCTTAAGAAAATCAAAAAAAGAGATAATACTTGTTTGCAATAAAATAGATAAATTTGTAAATACAAATAATGTTTTTGAATTCTACAACTTAGGATTAGGAGAACCTATTGCTGTTTCTTCAACAGAAGCTTTAGGACTCGGTGATTTGCTTGATGAAGTTATTTCAAAATTTGATAAAGATTCTAATACAGAAGAAGATAGTGATCGTATTAAGATTGCAGTAATCGGTAAGCCTAATGCAGGTAAATCATCAATCATCAATAAAATTATTGGTCAGGACAGAGTTATAGTAAGTGAGATTCCTGGAACTACACGTGATGCAATAGATACAGAATTTGAACGTGGTGGACAAAAATATACGATTATTGATACAGCAGGTATCAGAAGGAAAAGCAGAATTAGTGAAACTGTTGAAAAATATAGTGTTATTAGAGCTTTTACTGCAGTAGAAAGAGCTGATGTATGCGTGTTGGTAATTGATGCAGATAAAGGTATTACTGAACAAGATATAAGAATAGCAGGATATGCCCATGATAATTATAAAGGTATGGTTATAGTTGTGAATAAGTGGGATTTAATAGAAAAAGATGATAAAACATTTAAAAAGTTTAATGATGATATAAGAAATCAATTTGCTTATATGACCTATGCACCTATTCTTACAACTTCAGCACTAACAGGTCAAAGAGTTAATAAAATTATTGAAACTGTAAATGAAGTTTATTCTTTTAGAAATTTAAGAGTTTCAACAGGTGTTTTAAATGATATTTTAATAGAAGCAGTTTTAATGAATCAACCCCGTACTGTTAAGGGTAAAAAACTTAAAATATTCTATGGTACTCAAGTATCTGTTAATCCACCTAAGTTTGTAATATTTGTAAATGATAACACTATTGTTCATTTCTCATATCAAAGATATTTGGAAAATAAAATACGTGAAGCGTTTGAATTTATGGGTACACCTATAGAAATGGAATTTAGAAATAGAAGCGAAAAGTAAATCAAAAATGCAGAAATGCAGAATGCAGAATTTGAAAAATAATTAATATTATTTGAAAATAAATAATAGAAAAATAAAATATAAAATTGCACATTAATTTTGCATTCTGCATTGTTAATTCTGCATTATTAAGAAGGAGTTTTATATGAATTACATAATTGTTGTAATTATATCTTATTTATTAGGGAATCTTTCATTTGCATATATCCTTGGGAAATTTCTTATGAAAAAAGATGTGCGGGATTATGGCAGTGGCAATTCAGGCACTACAAATGCCATTAGAGCTTTTGGTGCTAAAATAGGAGTTCTGGTTTTTATCGGAGATGTATTAAAAGGAATTGTCGCTGTTATAATCGGAAAGATACTTTGTGGAGATATAGGTGGATATTTAGCTGGTGCATTTGTAATTATAGGGCATAATTGGCCTGCATTATTAAACTTTAAGGGTGGTAAAGGCGTTGCAACTACAATAGGGGTAATGTTAATTATCAATCCTTTTGTAACATTTATTTGCTTTGTAATAGGTTTAGCTATTGCAGTATTTACTAGAATGGTTTCATTAGGTTCAATTATTGGGCTTTCCTTAGCTCCTATAGTAATTTTAGTTTTTGTGAGACCATTTAATGTACAACTATTTATTTTTTGTTTGTTTGTTTCATCAATGTCAGTATATAGACACAAGGAAAATATAAAAAGGTTATTAAAAGGTAAAGAAAACAAATTATAAATAGTATAAATGATAGAAAGGGTGTTTGTATGAAAACTAATATTACAATTCTTGGTGGAGGAAGCTGGGGTACAGCCTTAGCAAAGCTTCTTTCTGAAAATGGAAATAGAGTTACAGTATGGCTTAGAGATGAAAACCAATGTAAAGAGCTAAGTAGTGATAGGATAAATGCGAAGTATTTACCCAATGTAAAAATACCACTGGATATTGTCTTCGTTTCTGATATTAATGAAGCAGTAAGTAAAGCACAAGTTATATTAATTGTAACTCCAACACAAGTTGTTAGAAATACTTTAAAACAAATTAAAGAAGAATATAAAATTAATAAAATTATAATTAATGCTTCTAAAGGAATAGAAATTGGAACATTAAACAGAGTGTCGGAAATTGTAGCACAAGAAACAAAGGATTGTAAATTCGCAGTATTAACAGGACCTTCCCATGCAGAAGAAGTTGGTCTATCTATGCCAACTGCAATTACAGTTGCATGTGAAGATAAGGATACTGGAGAATTTATTCAAAATTTATTTATGTCTTCATATTTTAGAGTATATACAAATGACGATGTAATAGGAGCAGAACTTGGGGGAGCACTTAAAAATATTATTGCATTAGGTGCTGGTATTTCTGATGGAGTAGGATTTGGTGACAATGCTAAAGCTGCTCTTATGAACAGAGGAATAGTTGAAATTGCTCGCCTTGGTGTCGCATTAGGTGCTGATGTACACACGTTTTCTGGGCTTTCAGGTATAGGAGATTTAATAGTTACTTGCACAAGTAAACATTCAAGAAACAGAAATGCTGGATTTTTAATAGGTCAAGGCTTTTCTAAAGATGAAGCAGTAAAAAAGGTCGGAATGGTTGTAGAAGGTATTTCAACTACATATGCAGCATATGATCTTGCTAAAAAATTGAATATAGAAATGCCTATTGTTGATGCTATGTATGATATATTAGAGCACGATGCTGATGTAAAAGAAACAGTTAGCAAATTGATGCTAAGAGAAAGAAAAGATGAAAAGCTTTAAATAATGCAGAATGCAGAAAAAACAATGCGGAAATGCAGAATTAATTGTTGGAATTGTGAAAACACAATTCCTTTTTTTATATTGTAAAAAGGAAAGAGATAATACACAAAATTATTTACACACCATTAACAGAATTCTGAATTATCTCTTCAATTTCTGCATTCTTAATTTTTTTAAATATTTTGGAATAAAGATTGTAAAACAGGCATATAAATTAATTGTATATAAAAGCGCATATCAATTAGAGGGGGGATTATTATTACTAATTTAGATATATATGAAGATATAGCAAAAAGAACTAAAGGCGAGATATATTTGGGCGTAGTAGGGCCTGTAAGAACAGGAAAATCAACATTCATAAGAAAGTTTTCTGAAAATGTCATGCTTCCAAATATAGATGATGAATACATAAGGGAAAGAGCAAAGGATGAAATGCCTCAAAGCGGTACAGGCAAAACAGTAACAACCACAGAACCAAAATTTGTTCCTGGAAATGCAGTAAATGTAGTTTTTAAGGACAATATAAGTGCGAAATTAAGATTGATTGACTGTGTTGGATATATGATACCTGGTGCAATAGGAAATATGGAAGGTGAAATTCCTAGACTTGTAAGTACTCCTTGGAATGAAGAACCTATACCATTTGCAGAAGCCGCTGAAATTGGAACGAGAAAAGTTATTAAAGATCATTCAACAATAGGCATTTTAATTACTACTGACGGAAGCATTACTGACATAAACAGAGATAATTATATTATGGCTGAAGAAAGAGTTGTAAAAGAGTTGAAGGAAATTAACAAACCCTTTGTAATTATTTTAAACACTACTCATCCAAATAACGAAAACACTGTAGCTCTTTCAAAACAACTTAAAGAAAAATATGATGCTCCAACACAAATTGTAGATTGTTTAAATTTAAAAACAGAAGATATAGAAGAAGTTTTAGAAAATGTACTTTATGAATTTCCAATAAAAGAAATAAATGTTGATTTACCAAAATGGTTTGATGGACTTACTTATGATCATAAATTGAAATATGATTTAATCCAAACATTGAAGCAAGATTTTGATAAATGTTATAAGTTAAGTGATTTTGATGCTGCTAAGATTTTTTCTGAAGAAAATGATTATATTGAAGATTATTATGTAAAAGATATAGAGCTTGGAACTGGCAAAATAAACATGAAAATTGACATTGACAATGCTTTCTATTATAAAGTAATAAGTGAACTTTCTGGAGAAGAAATTACAGGCGAACATCAAATATTAAAATTAATTAGTGACCTTTCTAAATCAAAGGATGAATACAAACGTGTCGAAGCAGCAATTAGTGATGCGAGAACAAAAGGATATGGATATGTAACTCCGGGTATTTCTGATATGACAGTAGATAAACCGGAAATATTTAAAGATGGAAGCAGATATGGCATAAAAATTAAAGCTCAAGCCCCATCTCTCCATATTTTCAATGCTAGTTTAAACACTGAAGTATCACCTGTTATTGGAAGTAAAGCTCAAAGTGAAGACTTAATAAATCACTTAATTGAGCAAAGCGCAGATAATCCTCAATGTATATGGGAAGCAGAAATATTCGGTAAAACATTGTATAGCCTTGTAGAAGAACAACTTCAAGTTAAATTGACAGCAATGCCGGAAAATGCACGAAAGAAATTGAAAAAGACAATAGAGAAAATAGTAAATGATGGATCTGGTAGCATAATATTCTTAATAATTTAAAATAAATCAAAAGGAGGATCTGGTGTCCTCCTTTTGATTTATTGTGAAAGGTTCCCGGGACCCATCAGTAATCTTTGATTACGTTGATGGGTGGGGTTCTTATTTTTTGTAATGAGGAAATTAATTATTTAAAATGTAAAAATATCTAATTTTATTTTGTTTTTAAACAATTATTGTCGAAAATCAATGGAATTTTATTTAAGATAATTGAAATAATAAATGAAAATAAGCATATATAACTTGCAAAAATAATGGAATTTGTGTTATAATATGTTCATTCATTATAAATTATTGGAGGCAAAGGAATAGATGTCGAAGAAGAAAAGCTTTGGACTAAAGAACTTTCTCTTTTCTTTTGTCATGGTTTGCGTAGTAATATATATATTTCAAAATTATAATGGCTCTGTTGAAACAATTGTAGCAGAAAAAGGAAGTTTGGAAGATATAGTAGAAGCAAAAGGTATAGTTATAAAAGATGAAGAAGTTTATAGCGCAAGCATTGATGGAAACGTAAGTTATTATCATAATGATGGCGAAAAAATAAACAAAGGGCTTTTAGTAGCAGACATACATACTGATCTTAATTCATCACAAATTAAGGATCAAATTTCTGAAATACAATCTGCTATAGATTTAAAAAATAAAAATGAAGTTGCGAAAAAGGAGCAAGGTGAAGTTGCAATAACTAATGAAGAAATGTCTTCATTTCAAAATGATATACAATCAAGCGTTTTAAACAATAATTTGGAAGAAATGTATAATGTTATTGGACAAGTAAATAATAGTGGAGTTCAAGTATCATCAAGCAACAAATATGATAGTTATGATGTCAATGATTTAAAAGCAATGGTAAGTAGTTTGTCAAAGGGTTTAGAAACAAACAAAGTGCCATATTACTCTCAAAAAGCAGGAATTATTACATATAAAATAGATGGGTTAGAAGATTCTTATAAATATGAGAATGTTTTAGAATTAACACCAAGCAACACTGTTCCTATGAACTTTACAGAAACAGACAGCAGCAAAAATCCTGCGGTTTCCAAAGGGGATAAGCTTTATAAAATAATCAAAAATTTTGATTATTATGTAGCTGCAACAGTCACAAATGATTATGCTAAATCATTTGAAGAAAATAAATTCATTAAAACAAGATTTAAATATGATGATACAAGCCATGAAGTATGGGGTTACATAAAGAAGATAAATTATGGAAGTGAAAATTCCGTATTAATAATATATTGTGATGATTATTTTTATAAAATATATGATAAAAGATATGTAGATTTAGAACTTATAACAGATATTCATGAAGGTATAAGTATTGATACAAAAGCATTGATACAAAAGGGCGATTTGCCAGGTGTTTACGTTACAGATGCAAGCAATATTGTGAAATTTTTACCTGTAGAAATATTAGGTCAAAATGGGGATACTTCTATAATTTCTATAGGTAGTTATGTAAGCGAAGATCAACGCAGGGTAATAAATGTTTTAGGAAATTCGTATGAAACAATAAAAATATTTGATAAAATAATTTTAGAACCAGATAAAGTATACGAAGGTCAGATTGTTGAATAAAGGAGCTAAAAATGGACATAAAAGAAAATATTGATGGTATATTAAATAGAGTTAAAGCTTCTGCCATTAGATCTGGAAGGAAACCTGAAGATATTACAGTTATAGCTGTATCAAAAACAGTGGATTCGGATAGAGCTAAGGAAGCAATAGAAGCTGGACTTGAAAACCTTGGGGAGAATAAAGTTCAAGAATTTATTAATAAATATGAGCAATTAAGCAATTTAAATATTAAATGGCATATGATTGGACATTTACAAAAAAATAAAGTAAAATACATAATAGATAAAGCTGAACTTATTCACTCTGTTGAAAATTTAGATCTAGCAAAGGAAATAGATAAAAGAGCAAAACAACATCAAATTGTATCAAATGTTCTAATAGAACTTAATATAGGTGAAGAAGACAGCAAATTTGGATTAAATGCTGAAAACGTATTTGATTTTGTAAAAGATATGGAACAATTTGAGAATATAAAAATTTTAGGAATTATGACAGTTGCACCTTATTGTGAAGAACCAGAAGATATTAGATGGCTATTTAAAAAGATGAAAGAAATATTTGATAGCATTTCTAAAATGGAACTTAAAAATACAAACATGAAATATTTATCAATGGGAATGACAAATGATTTTGAAGTAGCAATAGAAGAAGGTTCAAATATAGTTAGAATAGGTACTGCTATATTTGGAGCAAGAATTTATCAGGAGGAGAAATGAAAATGGGAATGATGGATAAAATGAAGGATTTTATTGGTATAACAGATTATGATGACGATGATGATTATGAAGAAGAAGGAACAACTGAAGTAAATAATAAAAATGATGTAAGACAATCAGACAGAGTTGAAACTTATTCAAAGAAAAACAATGTTATTAAAGTACACTCTAATTCAGAAATGAAGGTTTCTATTTGTGAACCGGATAAGTATGAAGATTGCACTAAAGCTGTTGATGAAATAAAAAATAGGAAAGTTGTTGTCCTTAACATAGAAGGACTGGAACTTGAAGAACAAAAACAAATTTTTGAATTTATAAAAGGTTCAGTATATTCATTAGAAGCAAGTATTCAAAAAGTATCAAATGGAATTTTTGTTATAGCACCAAGCAATGTTCAAATAGATGGACGTCTTGGCGAAAGATTTGAAAGGAATTATTTTTACAATAAGTAATAGGTGATTATATGTATGTTATTAAATTAGCTCTCTCAATCTTCATCAGAATAGTGAATTCTTTGATATTAGTGAGAGTATTGTTGTCTTTTTTCCCAAACTTGAGATATTCAAAAATAGCAGATTTTATCTATCAGTTGACAGAGCCTATATTGGCTCCATGCAGAGCTCTTTTGGATAAACTTGGTCTTGGAATGGGTATGGTTGATTTTTCTCCAATATTAGCATACATGATATTAAGATTCGTACAAATGCTTGTATATTCTCTTTAAAGGAGAATATAATGAAAAATCTAGAAAAGTATTATGATTTTATAAAAGATGAAGAAACTAGAAATACAGTAAAAAAAATAGCTGATAAAGCAACTTATGTAAGTAAAAATTATATACCTGCCACTACTGAATTTATTAATCCATATGTTGCAGAGTTATGTTTGCCAATATTAAATAATTTAGATGTTAAAGTTGAAATTTTCCCTTCATACTTGCACTGTGAGCGGAAAGTTTTAATTTTATTACCTGAATTTTTTGAACATCAAAACATTAGTGAATTTATAGTTGGGTTAAGAATAAAAAATAAATCAAAATTTAAAATATTAAGTCATAAAGATTATTTAGGTTCTATTATGTCTCTTGGTATTGATAGAAATAAAACCGGAGATATATATGTATATGAAGATTATGCAGATATAATTATTCATAATGACATATCAGATTATATAATTTATAATTTAGAAATAATAGGAAGAAATAAAATAGAAATTGAGAAAATTGATATTGATAATGTTCATTTTAAAGAGCAAGAACATATTTTATTAAATATAAATTCTTCTTCAATGAGGCTTGATAATATAGTAAAACATTTAATAAATAAATCTAGAGAAACTGCATCAGATGTTATTAAGTCTGGAAGTGTGAAAATAAATTGGCAAGTCGTTGATAAAGTATCCATTATAGTAGAAGAAGGAAACTTGATATCTATCAGTAAATATGGCAGGTTTAAAGTATCTAAATGGGTGGGTATAACTAAAAGCGGTAAAAATAAAATTGAAGTCAAACATTATGTGTAAAACAATTGAGTACCAATTGATATAGAGAGGAAGTAATACATGAATATTTTTTTTGGAGCAGTTTTTATATTTTCTATAATATTGGATCAAATAACAAAAAAGTGGGCATTATTAGTATTAAAAAATAGCAGTTCAATAAAAATAATTGATGACTTTTTGAGATTTTCTTATGTGGAAAATAGAGGAGCAGCTTTTGGCATATTACAAAATCAAATAATTTTTTTTGTAATTATTACAATTGTTATGATTACTGCATTGGGATACATATTTTTTAAAAACAAAAACATTACTAAACTTACAAAGTTATCTTTAACTCTAATTGCAGGGGGTGCCATAGGTAATTTTATCGATAGAATTACGCTAGGTTACGTAGTAGATTTTATCGATGTTAGATTTGGTAATTTTTATGATTTTCCTGTTTTTAATCTTGCTGATAGTTTTGTAGTATGTGGTACATTTTTATTGTTAATTCTCATATTAACTAATAAATTTGAAAAGAGCGAAAATAGTAATGAATGATATAATCTTAATTGCTGATTGTGAAAATGAAAGAATTGATTTATATATTACTAAGCATGTAGAAGATATGTCAAGGAACTCAGTTCAAAAGCTTATAACGGAAGAAAATATTAAAGTTAATGATAAAATCATAAAATCAAATTATAAACTTAAGAAAAATGATGAAATAAAAATTATTTTACCTGAACCAGAAGTCCTTGATATAGTTCCAGAAGATTTAGATATAAAAATTGTCTATGAAGATGATGATGTTGCAATTATTAATAAATCTCAAGGGGTTGTAGTGCATCCTGCACCAGGTCATTCTTCAGGAACACTTGTAAATGGGCTAATGTTTCATTTGAAAAATTTATCATCAATAAATGGAGTTTTAAGGCCAGGCATAGTGCATAGGCTTGATAAAAACACTTCAGGACTGATGATTGTAGCTAAAAATGATAAATCACATAATTATTTAGCTGAATGCTTAAAAGAACATTCAATTTATAGGATTTACTATGCATTAGTAGAAGGAAATGTGAAAGAAGACCAAGGTATAATTAATGCACCTCTTGGCAGAAGTGAAAAAGATAGAAAAAAACGTGCTGTTACAAGTAAAAATAGCAAAGAAGCGATAACAAATTTTTTGGTTTTAAAAAGATTTGTAAATTATACATTAGTCAAATTGAAACTGGAAACTGGCAGAACACATCAAATCAGAGTACATATGAAATATATTGGTCATCCTGTTGTTGGTGATGATGTATATGGAAGTAAAACAAATAAGTTCGGATTATCAGGACAGCTTTTGCATTCTAAAACGCTAGGATTTATACACCCTACAACAAAGGAATATATGGAATTTGATACTGAATTGCCAAATTACTTTACAGATGTTTTAAATAAACTAAAAGAAAAATAATAGTAATAGTGGGAGGGTCTAATGCCCTCCCGCTTTTAAACACTATTATATAAATTAATGAAAGGATGATATTATGATTACTAAAGCTTTAATAATGGATGACAAAGCAATTTCTAGAGCAATAGTGAGAATTGCACATGAAATAATAGAAAAAAATAAAGGTGTTGAAAATATAGTGTTCGTTGGAATAAAAACTAGAGGGTGGCCATTAGCTTTAAAATTAGCAAATGTGATTAAAGAAATTGAAGGTACTTTAGTTCCTGTATTTCCATTAGATGTAACATATTATAGGGATGATTATGATGATAAGGATGTAGTAGCTCCTATATCTATTAAAAGTTTTGATTATAATATAAAAGACAAATCAGTAATATTAATAGATGATGTTTTGTATACAGGAAGAACAGTAAGAGCAGCATTGGATGCTATTGTAGATCAAGGTAGACCTAAAAACGTCGAACTGGCAGTGCTTATAGATAGAGGCCACAGAGAGTTGCCTATTCGTGCAGATTTTATTGGTAAAAATGTACCTACCTCAAGAAGTGAAAGAATAAGCGTATTGCTAGAAGAAATAGATGGAATCAGTCAAGTTGTAATAAAAGAAAAAGAGTAGGAAGGTATGCATATGTATATTGGCAAAAAAGTAAAATTGTTAAGTACATTGTTTATTTTAATTTTAATTTTCCTTGTAACTATTTTCCGCTTATTTAGTTATAAGGAAACATCTAATGCAGAAACTATAAATCCACATGAAGAAATTGTTGAAGAGAGTAATGAAAATGAAAAAGATATAAAAGATTATTCATCATTAGATATTGAGTATGATTTAGAAAAGAGTAAAAGGGGTGATCCTGATTATTCTAACAATGACATTTTAATTGCTGATAAAGAAAAAGAATTAACTGAAGAAAATGAAATACAAGAAAAAGAAAAAATTATTGTTGGAAATGATTTGAGCATAGAACATGAGCCTGAATATAGCGGCAGTTTTATAATAATTAATAGTGTAGGTTATGAAAAATTTACACTTAATAAAAGTTATGCAAACGTATACGTAAACTCTTTAAATTATTATGCAGATAATTTAAAAGATGAAGTGAAAATATATAATCTTTTAGCTCCAACGTCTAGTGAATTTAATATGCCAAATGAATATAGAAATTTAAGTGGTTCACAAAAAGATGGAATTGATTATGCATATTCAAATATGAATGAAAATATTATCACTGTAGATGCATATTCTAATTTGGAAAAAAATAAAGATGATTATTTATATTTTAAAACAGACCATCATTGGACAGCCTTAGGTGCTTATAGAGCTTATGAGTCATTTATGAAGTCAAAAGGTGAAGAAGCTGTACCTTTAGATCAATATGAGAGAGTAAACTCAGA
>Ga0074193_1001233_pt1 | contig 33200 bp, 32 predicted proteins | sample EPASupsiteHSE605_FD_64523 | JGI IMG/M metagenome (GOLD analysis project Ga0074193, IMG submission 64523) | Bioremediated contaminated groundwater from EPA Superfund site, New Mexico - Sample HSE6-05 | ecosystem: Environmental > Aquatic > Deep subsurface > Groundwater > Contaminated ... | reverse complement strand
CTGGAGTTGGGCACAAGGAAATCAAGAGCGTACTTTTGCAGACGGAGAAACCTTTAAAATTACTATTTATCCGATGGGTGCCGACGGAAAACCTGCCTCTTCGCCTATCGACGATGGAGTGGCATTTACCAGCGGTAGCAAGTATCAAATAAAGTCAGTGGGCAAAGTTAATGGTTATTCAAAAACAGTCAAGGTCAATGTATATATAAATACTGGCAGTGCATCTACTCCAACTATATATTCTGGCAAAACGCTATCTGCAAGTGGATCCCTGACAGTAGCCAATGGTGATATATTAGCAGATACAGTTGATTTGAGTGGTAAAGTTACGATAAATGACAAAAACAAAGTACTTTATTACAATAATGCTTCTGCCCCAATTGAAACTTTCAAGTGGAGTGGCGAAAAATATACTTATCAACCGGGTGAATCTGTTGTTACATCATTGCCTTCTTTTAGTGCTGTAAAAAATATAAGTGGTTACATTGTAAACTATACTAGCGGCGTTAGTTTTCCATCAGCAAATAGCACATATGAATGGAGAACATATTATACTTTATCTCCTAATACCAAATACTATATACAAAATAATTTTCTGCAGTCTGATAATAAACCATTAACCATCAATAAAGATGGTGCTGGGGATACGTACATAACAATAAATGGCAATTATACTACAAATAACTCTGGCACAAATTATATTAACTTGAATAACTCAGGAAACTTTGTATTGAATGTTATAGGAAATTTTCAGGCAAGAGAGCTTGTAATTAACGCAAATAATGCCAGCAGCGTTACGATTAATGTAACTGGTGACTTTTCAATGTCCGGATCCGCATTGACAATACATGGCCCTGCAAACGGTAATGTGAATATTAATGTTGGTAAAGATTTTTCTATTGGGTCAGGGGGGCTAACAATAGATGGGGTCAAGACGGGCAATATAAATATTACGGTTGATTCTGATTTAACGACTGATGGCTATAGTTGGCACATTTCGCGTCCAGCATCTGGTGATGTAAACATTTTGGTAAACGGTAATTTTAGCGCCAACGGTAATGGGTTGCCTATTACTGGTAGTAGTACTGGTACAGTTAATTTCTTTGTAGGTGGCGCTTTAACTACCCAAGGAAAGGGAATTGAGATTAATTCAACTACAGGTGATGTAAATATATACTCTAATAGCAATTTAAAAGCTAGTGGCAGTGGTATGTCGGTTGATGGTAGTAACGTTAATATTGTAGCAAACGGTGATATTAGTTTTACAGGTAGTAATTCGTTGAGTGGTGATAATGTTTTGCTATATGCCATAGGCAGCGGACACGATGTGGATGCGGCCAGCATTTATATTGAAGGTGTCATTATTGCTCCTGACGGTGACATTAAATTAAGCGGCAAGACAGTAATCAATAATACGTATACTAATACTGGTTCTGGTGAATCAGGCAGCGGTACAGGTTCAATAGAATTTAGTAATTGGAGCAGCTAAAAATGTCAGTATTATGCAGAAGTAATTGAACCGTCTAAATAATTTTAAAATAGCATAATGTAATTTATTAAAGATGTCGACACCAAAGCAAGTTTTGGTGTCGATTTTTCTATTATTTATATTAGTTGTAACTTAGCGCTTTTATTGATAAAATCGTAGGAAAGAATACTTATTTTCCGAAATTCATATAATATTCTGAGGCAGGTGCTATTTTAGTGAAATGGTTGCTTCTATTTAAAAATAAAATAAGATCGTCATCAGTATCTAGCCAAAGCAAACGTAGAAATAATTACAAAGAGTCAGGCTGCGGAGGTTTTATGTTTTTTGACGCACTGCTTGGCATACTGCTGGTTAGCGTTGCTGTTGTCGCAATCATCTGGGCCCTGACGAATAACACGAAGGTTGTTTCCTTCAGCAACAACTATACTAAGGCTACCTATGTCGCACAGACCAAACTGGAAGAACTGCGGGAGTGGGACGGTGCTTCTACACCGCTCACAAGCAATGTTACACTGCCTGCTGAGTCATCGATTGTGCGGGAAGGTACAACTTTCAACGTGACGGTTGACAGTCACGCGGAAACACAGTCTGCCTTGAATGACGTATTGCCGTCGGCTTCTGATAACAAGCTTGTGCCGGTCAGGGTTACCGTGGCATGGTCGGAAGCGGGCAAGGCGGATAGTATTACGATGCATGCCTATTATTACAGTAAATGAGTCAGGACGGGATGAAGATGGAAAAGGAGCGCAACAACAAAGGTTTTTCTATTGCAGAGCTTTTGGTAGGTATAGCTATCTTCGTGCTAGTGCTGGCCATTGCTAACGCCTTTATGACACCCGGTCTGTCCACTTACAAATACACTATGTCACAGGAGCACAGCATTGCGAAGGGCAGGACGGCCTTCAACAAGCTTGTAGATGTGGTTCGTTACGATTCGTACAAGGTGGTTTTGCCTGCGGCTGTTGGTGCTTTCGGGTCTGAGCTGCAATATGAGGACAAGGACGGTAACACAGTAATAATCAATATCGATAATACAACCAAGAGCCTTAATTTGCCAGATGGTAAAAGCTATGCCGAGGGTGTGGCTAAAAGCTTGAAGGTGACAAAGGTAAGCGAGAACCAGTTCACAATCGAGCTGACACTTAATGATGGTTCTTATGCCGGAAGCCCGGATGTTGTTTATAAATCAACGGTACAATGTTTTAATATGTAGTCAGCGAAAGGTGGTTTGCGCAAATGAAAAATAAGACAGGCAATTATTACCAACGAGGCTCGGTCAGCGCGCTTGCCATCATGGCGATTCTTTTCTTTGTCGTGGTTATTGCAGCGATAATGCCGATGACGAACACGGAAATGAAATTTGCCGCCACCAACAGAAATGACACAGAGGCAAGATATGCCGCTGAAGCTGGTGCCAAGAGAGCGATTACAGAAATGTTGGCTGAACAAACAAATTGGGGCTGGTTGGAAGGAACAAAAGGGGCGACAGATAAGAAACAGGCTTTTATTTCGGACAGACCTGTCGATGACTATTATTATTCAGTCTACATAGAAAAATATCCGGTTGAATCGCCATCGGCACCACTCACGGGCAAGCCTGTTATTGGACAGCAATATAAGATAATCTCCACAGGCTATGTCAATGGATCAAAAAAAGTAGTAAGTGTCATTTATAAAATGAAGCCAGGGACAAGTGGAAGTATAACCGACAACACAGTTTATGTTAAAAACTTAGTTATAAATAAGACCGCATCAACAAGTACAATTGAGGGTGATATAGTAACCGAATCAAGTAAAATTGATGGATTAAATGTTACTGGAACGCCAACTTGGAACGCAACAGGGTTAAAATACCCAGAATATGATTTCTCCAGTTTCAAAAAGGACGCATTCCCTTTGAATCCTTCTTCGCCTGAAGAACAAGTCATTCTAACAAGTAGTATTCAACTTGATCAGAATAAATACTATGTTGAAAAAGGGTTAAGTATACCTCAAGCAACGAATGGTGTTAAAATGACTGTTAAACAAGATACGGTTATTATGGTTAATGGTGATGTCAACATTGATGCCAATAATTTTACTATTGATACTGGAACAGACCCAGTTACAAAACTTCCAATATATGCCGTTTTGTTAGTAGTTTTTGGAGATATCAACATCGGTGATAAAAATAATACGGATTTTTCAAATACAGTACTTGTTTCATTGACAAATGCAGGTACTTTATCCGGAGGTAATATCCGCTTCAAAAACAATCTAGCTGTAACAGGCCTTGTCATTGCTGAAACTGCTTTATCTTTTGATAACAATGCGGTAATTGCGCAAAGTAAAAGGGACTTAGCAGCTACTTTTAATGAAATAATGGTTGGTTATGAGACTGGGACAAGTGGCGGTGGCACTACCGCTGGAGAAGCAGAAATCACGAACTGGAAAATTGAATAGTCGAGTTGCAAGAAATTTTGACGTTCTTCTTTTAGGGGAACGTCTTTTTGTTTGCTGGACATAATAATTTAAAAAGAGGATAATTTAAGTAAAATAGGTGGGCATACCAGGAGGTGGTATTTGTGGCGAATTTAAGGATAGGAATTCCTGTTGCGCGAGAAGCGTTTTTGCAGCTTGCTTTGCCTGAACGTTTGAAATTATGGGCAGAAGACCTTGAGCTGGAGGAATATATTCTTACAAAAGCATTTTCGTATAAAGTGAATACGGCAAAGTTTCCTCATGCTAATGGTGAAATAAAAGTGGCCATCATTGGTTCCGGACCTGCTGGTCTAGGTTGTGCAGATGTCTTAAATCAACTGGGATTTGAAGTAACAGTGTTTGAACGGGATGACAGGCCTGGCGGTCTCCTTATGTATGGTGTACCGAATATTAAGCTTCCCAAGGAAATATTGTTGGCTAAAATAAAAAGTTTAGAGGAAGCTGGCGTTCAATTTTGTCTTAACACCGATGTTGGCATTGATATCAGCTGGTCAGCAATCAGAGAGAAATATGCAGCTGTAGTGATTTGCACCGGCAGCTCACAGCCACGACCTTTAAAACTGCCAGGGAATGAATTGGCGGGTATCCATTATGCCAAAGATTTTTTAACATCGACAACCAAAGGCCTGCTCGATCATCAGCTTGCGCCAGGTACTTTTCTTAGTGCCGAAGGCAAGGACATCCTGATTATCGGCGGCGGTGATACAGGTGCCGATTGTGCAGCTTTGGCATTGTCGCATGGTGCGAAATCTGTTTTGCAAGTGGAACTTCAGGATTGCAATATGGCACGGATCAGTCAGCCAGGTTTCTGTGAACTGATCAAAGGTGATGTTTCTCTGCAATATAATACCAAGGTTAAACGTTTGCTGGGTGATGATAAAGGTAATGTCAGCGGGGCAGAGTTGTGCCGGGTAGAGTGGGGACATACTGACAGTGGGATGCCTGTTGCAAAAGAAATTGAGGGAACAACATTGGTTTTACCGGTACAGATGGTACTATTAGCGCTGGGCTTTAGCGGGCCTGAACCCGTTGTTTTCGAAAAGTTTGGCGTGAAGAAAACTCCTTTGGGAACAATAGCGAACGTCAGCGGATCTTTCCTGGCCGCAGAACCTGGTGTTTTCGCAGCAGGTGATGCTCGCAGAGGCGGCGGCATGGTCGCATGGGCTTTTGATGAAGGCTGGGATGCCGCACTCGAATGTGCCAAATATTTGACGACTAAATAATTCTTAATGCGGTAAAGAAATAATTGGTGCTAACTGTCTTACTAATGTAGTTTATTAGTAGGGCAGTTTTTTCATGTCTTGCCTGTCGTCCAGAACCCAGTGTGCTAATCCAGGCAAGTAGACCCAGTTGGATACACAAATATGGGCAAGGGATGAAGAAGTGACGGGCTTCTGCACATCAGCGACCGACTGCTTGCAGGCGAATTGTCGCGTGTGGAATGTTATTCAAACAGAGTTATTTAGAGCAAACAAAGAGGCAAGGATTAAAGAAGCGACGGGCTTGCTGCACATCAGCGACCGGTTGCTTGCAACCGAATAGTCGCGTGTGGAAGCAGCCAGAGGAACTCTTCAATCCTTACCGATAGACATCAATGTTGCATATGTCGAGATTGCCAGAGGAACTCTTCAATCCTTACCGATAGACATCAATGTTGCATATGTCGAGATTGCCAGAGGAACTCTTTACCCCTTGCTCATTAAGCACATTTTTAATAGTTTGCTAATCATTTGCGAACTATAATGTAACGGCGAAATCTTGTTTTTGACCTAGACAGCAGGTATAATTACTTAAGATGGTTATGAGGAATTTTTGTGGGAGGGTTATAAATAATGACAAGTGCGGAAATTGAAGAGCAGTTTCAATCTTATATGAAAATTTTTAAAAATGATCCTGAATTAGGGAAGGCTTTGAGCCTTGTAACTTTTGAAAACTTATTTAATCCTGATTTTTTGAAGGCGAACAGCAAGTTCACTTCTATGGATGATATAATCTGGCGCAGCGGATTTGGCATTATGAATTTGATGGAAGTAGAAAATGTCAATCAGGATAAATGGAATGCTTACATAGAAAGCCATACTGATTGTTCAACCTGGCACGAATTCGGTAAGTTGGCGATGGTTGTCTGGATGAAAAGCAAATTGGAACAAAGCAAAGAGCAAAGTAATTAATATTTTTTAATAAATTGAAAAATAATTTTAGACGGTACCACAATATATTGTGGTACCGTCTTTTATATACCCCAACATTATGATATAATGCACTTAAAGGATAATAATTATTAATAGCAAAGGGCAAAATTTGGTCAAAGTTGGTTTTTAAATAGGACAAGTAAAATAAAAACGAAAATTTGTTCGCTTTTGGTATTGCAAAAACCGTATGTTCGTGATAATATGCAAATAACGAACAAGTGTTTATGAAAGGCGGCGCAAAAATGAAAAAATTATTATTGATGCTGTGCATGAGCATAGCTATATACTCCGGATATAATATGGTGACGATGGAGGCTTCCACGCATTGGCGACACGAACAGGTGGTCGTGCATGGCGGCGATACTCTTTGGGCAATTGCTGATCGCTGGGCGCAGGATGGCGAAGATGTCAGGGCAGTAATTTATCGGATTTGTGAAGCCAACAAACTGGAAAACAACACCTACCTGATGCCGGGGCAAAAACTTGTGATTCCGGTAAGGGCTAACCCTGAATACTTGGCACAAAAATAAAAACATATATGTTTAGTATGAATTATTGCTAAAACTTATCGCTTGTTGTAAAATTAATAATACTACAACAAGCGGTTTTTTTATGCCGCAAGATGGGTTGATGTTATGGAACAGCAAAATAATATCTACAGACCAATTTTAAATTGCATAGACCGCGAGGAGACCAAGCGTTATGCTGGTTTGCGCAAGGGACAGGATTTCCCGGAAAAGCTGGTTGATGAGGCTTGCAATATCGTGATGATGAGCAAAGAACCTCAAACTGTCTGGACAGTATATCCTTACGACTGCTGCCATGCTTGTGTACAGGCGCCGGATGAATATTTCATTCCCGGCAACTCTCTGCGTAAGCATCTTGCCAGTGCTACACAGGTAATTTTTCTGTCGGCCACAGTTGGTGAAATGGTGGAGGAAGCTTCCAGCGATGCCTTTGCCAAAGGCGAGTATGCATTGGGTATGTTGATTGATGCGGCGGCAACCGCAGCTGTTGAACAGACAGCGGATGAATTGGAGAAATTACTTACTAATAAATTCGCTAAACTTGGTTTCAAGATGACATTTCGTTTCAGCCCCGGTTACGGTGACTGGGATTTGAGGGAACAGGACAAAGTGGCAAAACTGGCTAATGCTGAGGCGATAGGAGTTACCTTGACCGATTCATTGATGCTGATGCCGCGCAAAAGCATTACTGCTGTTATCGGTCTTTGCCCAGATATAGAGGAAGAAACACCTTCAAAAGGTTGTAATAAATGCACTAAACTAGACTGCTCAATGCGAAGGGATGGATAAGAATGATTAAGATTTTTGAAGGTGCCATGGGGACAAGACTGCAGGCTTTGGGCATTGCCGATAAACCTTGTCCGGAATATGCTTCAGTAACACACCCGGAGGCAGTGACAGAAATTCATAGGCAGTATGCTGAGGCTGGTGCCGATATTCTGGAGTGTAATACTTTTGGCGCGAATCCGTTGAAGCTTAGTTATTTTGGTTTGGCGGATGAAACAGAAAAGATCATCACAGCTGGCGTAAACGCGTCGAGAGCTGCTTTGAAACCTGGCATGCAGATTGCCGGTAATATCGGGCCAAGCGGTCGTCTGATAGCACCTTTGGGTGATTTAGGTTTTGAGGAAGCCTGTGAGGCGTATGCGAGACAGATAAAAGCACTTGCAGCGGCAGGCGTTGATTATATCTTGTTTGAGACAATCATTGACATTCAGGAAATGCGTGCCGGTGTTCTGGCTGCTAAAGCTGTCAGCAATCTTCCTATTATATGCCAACTGACGTATGATGCTCAGGGCAGGACGGTGACTGGCACTGATCCGCGAACAGCAGCGGCTATATTGGAACCAATGGGCATTTCTGTCATCGGCATGAATTGTTCTCTCGGACCTGAACAACTTTTGCCATTAGTTAAAGAATTAGGGGAAGCAACTTCTTTGCCAATCAGCGTGCAGCCTAATGCCGGAATACCGGTACTGCGTGATGGCAAAACAATCTTCCCCCTGTCACCTGCAGAGATGGCAGCCTGGGTACCAAAACTAGTAGAAGCCGGTGCGACCATAATCGGCGGCTGCTGTGGGACAACGACAGAACATATCAGCGCAATTAAAGAAGCTGCACAAGGCCTTACTTTTGCAAAGCGGAAAGCCTTGCCGCAGGGTGTACGTCTGGCTTCCAGGACGAAGACAGTCTGGCTGGGCGAAGATCATTCGACAGTTTTAATCGGTGAAAGAATAAATCCGAGCGGACGCAAAGCAATGGCGGCGGATATCAAAAACGGCGACCTCACAGCAGTGAAAAGGGAAGCCTTGAATCAGGTGCAAGCCGGTGCGGAAGTGCTTGATATCAACATGGGTGTTCCCGGTGTTGACCAAAAGCCTTTAATGAAGGATGTCGTCGAAACTTTGTCCATGTTGGTTGCGGCTCCTTTTTCCATCGATAGTACCGATCCCGCAGTTGTTGAGGCTGGCCTGCGCAATTTCCCTGGCCGAGCATTGATTAATTCTGTTAGTGACAAACCAGGTGTCAAAGAACAAATTTTTGCTTTGGCGAAAAAGTATGGCGCGGCAGTATTGGTTCTTCCTTTGGAGGAAAAAGGGCTGCCAAAAACAGCTGAAGAGAGACTGACGATAGTTAAGCGTCTGGTTGCGGAGGGCAAAGCAGCAGGACTGAGCGATGGCGATTTCATGCTGGATCCTTTGGTGTTGACAGCAGCTTCTGACGGCCAGGCTCCGCGGGAAACATTGCGTACATTGCAGCAATATCGCAAAGAACTTGGTTATCCGACAACGATGGGGCTCAGCAATGTGTCTTTTGGCTTGCCGGGACGTGAAGATATCAATACAGCCTTCTATCTGATGGCACTGGCCAGCGGTCTTGATGCACCAATCATTAATCCGTGTTCGGAAAAAATAAAGACGATGACCGCCGCTTCCAAAGTTATCAGAGGTACGGACAGTCAAGGCATAGAATATAGTAAAAACTATGTGGAAAAGAACATTGAAACTAGCAGTACACCAACATTAACGAGCGGTGATGTTCTTGCCGAACTTTGCCAGGCAGTTATGACCGGTGAAAAAGAAAGAGCTGCAACTCTGGCTCTTGCCGCTTTTGAACAAGGGCATACCGCGTCTGAGATAACCGCCAATGCCTTGGTCAAGGGTATGCATATAGTTGGTGAAGATTTTGGCGCAGCCAGAACCTTTCTGCCTCAAGTCATGTTGGCAGCAGAAGCGATGAAAACTTCTTTTGATGCCTTGCGCACCAAGATTAAGGCAGAGGATCTGCCTTATGCCGGCAAAGTGGTGTTGGCCACGGTGAAAGGCGACATTCACGACTTAGGCAAAAACATTGTCAGTGCGCTGTTAAGCAACAGCGGTTTTGCCGTTGTTGATCTGGGCAAAGATGTTGATCCGGAAACTATCCTTGAGGCAGTGAAAAATGAAAGACCTGATATCGTAGGCTTGTGTGCCTTAATGACGACAACGCTTGGCAGCATGGAAGAAACGATCAAGTTGCTGCATACGGAAGGCGCAGCTGCTAAAATTATTGTGGGTGGCGCAGTCCTGACTGCTGAATACGCCAAAGAAATCAACGCCGATATGTATGCGTCTGACGGCGTACAGGCTGTAAGACTGTCAGAACAAATTGTCAAAGAAAATAAGGAAAAATAAAATTAAGGTCTTCGTACTAAGAAATTAGTGCGAAGGCCTTTTTGTTATATTGTAGTATTTACCAATGTTTAAAGAGCTCCTCTGGACCATTCCACACGCAAAAAGTCGTTGCGTAGTCTATCGGCAATGGTTGAAGAGTTCCTCTGGCTGCTTCCACACGCGACTATTCGGTTGCAAGCAACCGGTCGCTGATGTGCAGCAAGCCCGTCACTTCTTTAACCATCACCTCTTTGCATGTTCTTTTCACTTCATTTAAAGTACGCGACAGTTCGCCTGCCAAAGCAGTCGGTCGCTGATGTGCAGCAAGCCCGTCACTTCTTTACCCATTGACGTGCGAACGTTATTCTTCGCCAATCAGCTTTATCTGGTTGCGGCTATTGATTAAAGTCTGATAGCCGAAATGCAGAGAAGAGAAGGAGGATAGGCAGACGGTGGTACAGATAACAATCATAATAGCAATCTGGTACATGATGGCAGTCATTGGCAGTGTGCCGGAAAGAATCTGACCGGTCATCATACCCGGCAGGGAAACGATACCCATGCCAACCATGCTGTTTAAAGTAGGCAATAATGCTGTTTCCAGTGCATTGTTCACATAAGGCAATAAGATTTTTTGTGGCGTTGCGCCTAGATTCAGCAGGGAATCGATTTTGGCACGCTGACTTTTTAAACTATCGGAAAAAGATTTTAACGCTAACGTTACACCGGTCATGGTATTGCCCATGATCATGCCGGCAATTGGAATAGCATATTGCGGGTTGAAAAGATTCTGTCCAACGATGCCAACAACGAAAAAGGCCAAGGTGGAGAGACCGGAGAAAGCGATGGAACCAGCCACAATAATTCTAAATTGTTTGTTCAGGCCAGGGCTTTTTCCCAAGGTGCGTTTGATAGTGAAACCGATCATGGCCAGCAGATAAAGAGTTGTAAATAAAGGGTTTTGATTGTCAAAAATATAGGTCAGGACGAGACCTGCCAAAATAAGCTGTATGGTCATGCGGAAGCTGGCAACGATGAGCAGCTTGGTTTGGTTTATTTTAGCATGTTTCATGATTGCTAAAACAACGATCAATAGCAGATAGACTGCACTGAATTGTATAATTCCCAGTTCGACGACTTCACGCATAGTTATTTTCCACCCTTTCCAGCGCCAAAATATTCTCGCTGAATTTTTCTGTCAAAGCTTTGTCGTGGCTGACAGCAATAACCGTAATGCCTTCTTCACGGCAATAGGATATGATGTTTCCCATTACGCGGTTGGCTGTTTCGCTGTCCAAAGCTGAAGTAGGCTCGTCAAGCATCAGCACAGCAGGGTGAAACGATAGGAATATTGCCAGGTAGAGACGTTGTTTTTCGCCGCCAGACATGGTATTAGTTATGGCATCAGTCTCGAAAGGGAGGCAGCAGATTGAAAGAAATTTTTTAATTTTTTCGTCGCTGGGGAGACTTTTCTCACGATGTTCATAGAAGGCAGCGAAATTATCGCGGATGGAACCGTCAAAAAGGAAAACAGATTGACTTACCAAAAGAACTTCCTTGCGCAGCTCAATAGTGTCAAAGTCTTCAAGGTTACGGCCTAAATAAAAAAGCTGTCCATGAGTGGGTGATAAAACACCGTTCAAAAGACGCAATAAAGTAGATTTACCGGCTCCGCTCGGACCGGTAACGAAAGTTGTTTTGCCAATAGGAATTTCAAGATCAGCAAAACATATTTTGTCATGAAAGCAAAGTTGTTGAGCTTTAAATAATAAATCCGCCAAGAGTAAATCCTCCGTAAATCAGTATTTGTCTTAATTATAGCACTATGTTAAACGCGGGGACGTATGATTTTCTTCACAGAATATTCACTTACAAGAAAAGGTATTTATATTTTGCTGTGGAAACTATATAAGATTAGCAATTGGAGGTGAGGTTATGAGTTTTCGCAGTGGAAAGAAAGCAGTGGTAATTGCTGCAATAGCAAGTTTTTTCATGGTTAATGCCGTGCCTACCGTAAATGCGAGTATCCTTGGTGATGTTCTTAAAGTCGGTGGCATTGGCTATCTGGTCGACAGATACGCGGATGAACTGAATGATTTTATTAATGCGCTTACGGCCAAACATGGTGTCAGCAGCGAATATGCTACCAAGGTTGTGCCGATTATTACTATAGGCAGTGGCGGCTATGTTGGCGCGGCACAGGTTTCAGGACCGCAGGAACTGGTAGATCAGTGCAAGGCGGCTTTGCAGCTGGAAGGTAATTTTATGAGTAATACTTTCAGAGTCAAGGCTTTGATACCAATTGATTCCAAAAATCCGACTAACTTTAACCGTGTTCAGGGTGTTGGTGTTTCCGCTCAGATTGACGTCAAGATTTAAATAAGGAGGATGGGTGTTGGATAAAATAATTGATATAGAACGAGAAGCTGAAAAAATCTGCCTGTGGGGTGCAGCACGTGCCGGCGTCATAGTTGTGGCGCCGCTGGTTGGTACGATGGCCCTGATGGCAAATGAAGTCTATATGATCATGCGGTTGGGCGAACTGCGTGGCGTGAAGCTGGAAGAAGGCGCCGTTTTGGGACTGTTATATTCATTAGGCGGTTCTTTTGTCGGGCAGACGCTGGTAACGCTGATTCCTTTGGCACCCGTGCAGGTGCCTGTCGGTATCGCTGTTACTTATGGTGTTGGCAAGGTAGCTAATGCCTGGCTGAAAGCTGGACAGCCTCAGGATGTTGCTCAGTTCAGAGAAATATTCGAAGAAGCACGCGATGAAGGGATGACAAAATTCAAAGAAATAGCAGGCCTGGAATGCAAGGATAAACCGTTGGGCGATGAAAGCAAAAGTTTCAAGATGGAAGCTGAGTCCGTTTTTCAAAATATCAAGGAAAAGGCTGACACGGCAGCGGAAAAAGTTGAAGGCGCAATCAGTGGTGTGCTAGATTGGTTCCAACCTTTGAAAGAAAAAAGCAGCCACTGGCTGTCTGCACAGAAGTGGGAAGATATTTCGCACGGTGGTCTTACCATCCCTTATGAAGAGATCAATCTTTACCTTAAAGATTCGTTAGCTAAAAGCGATTTAGTTTTTAAGGGTATCAGCTATTATGAAGACTCAGGTATGGCTTTAGAGGTTGAACATAAAGAACATGGCAGCCTGAAACTTTTCATTGTTCCGGAAGAATTTACCATTAACAAAAAACAGGCATATGTCAGACTGCGCTTAGTTGATTTTGCGGTTGGCGACAACAAATTTTTGGAAGCTGTTGCCCAGACCTTGGGAACCAAGCTTATCATGGCGATAGTTAACAGGATTTTTGATGACACAGTGATTGAACATGAAGATTTTGTTTGTACTTATGCCAATGGTATGCTGGAAGTCTATTTCACGGAGCTTATCAATTGCAGCAAGCTTGTCAGGACCAGTTTCATGGGCAAGAATGTGCTTGACGTGGTGCAATTCATTGCCATCGTGCCAGTGCCAAAAGGAATTGTGGTGAAAAGTAAGTTTAAGTTTTAAGCTATCAAAATAAAAAGAGCGTTTCGCAATTGCGAAACGCTCTTTTAGTTTTGGGTTGATTTTATTTAATGGTACCGTCAACGCCTTCGACAAACCAGTCGAATTTAAGGAGATCTTCATCAGAAATTGTTTTGCCGGCAGGAACTTTCACTGCGCCGGATTGGTCTTTGATAGGACCAGCAAATACTTGCAGGCTGCCATCAAGAATCTTGGCTTTAGCTGCATCAGTAACTTTCTTGGTATCTTCACTTACAGCAGGACCGTAAGGAGCGATATCAACAACTTTGTCTTTCATGCCGCCCCAATAAGCGCCAGACTTCCATTTGCCATCAAGAATTTGTTGAATAGCATTTACATAATAAGGACCCCAGTTCCAGATAGCAGCTGTAAGTTCAGCCTTAGGTGCTGCTTTGGTCATATCCATATCATAGCCGATGCCATAAACGCCTCTTTCCTCAGCAGCTTGCTGTGGGCCAGGGGTGTCTTGGTGTTGAGCAATAACGTCAGCACCGAAATCAATCAAGGTCAGGCCGGCTTGTTTTTCGCCTGCAGGATTATACCAGGTATTGGTCCAGACAACTTTTACTTTCGCATCTGGGTTAACAGAGCGAACACCGAGTGTAAAAGCATTAATGCCGCGGACAACTTCAGGAATCGGGAAAGCTGCAACATAACCGATTACGTTGCTCTTGGTTTGTTTGCCGGCAACGATACCGGTCAGATAGCGGGATTCGTACATACGGCCGAAATAGGTTCCTACATTAGGAGCTGTTTTGTAGCCGGAGCAATGCAGAAAAGTAACATCAGGATATTTTTTTGCTACGTTGATTGTTGGGTCCATGAAACCGAAGCTTGTGGTAAAGATGATTTTGTTGCCTTGAGATGCCAGTTGGGTGATAACACGTTCAGCGTCAGCACCGGCTGGTACAGATTCAACGAAGCTGGTTTGTACATTAGGCATATTTTTTTCGACATATTGACGGCCAAGATCATGAGTCATGGAATAACCACCGTCATTAGCTGAACCGATATAAACAAAAGCTACTTTTGTTTTTTCGCCGGCTTTTTTGTCAGCTGCCTTTTTGTCACCGCCGCAGCCTGCCAGAGCAGCGCACGCTACTGTGAGCGTCAGGGCGAGAGCAAGCAATTTTTTCATGCGAAACATCCCCTTAAAATTTATTTTATTTAATTGTTCCTTCAACGCCTTCGACAAACCAGTCAAATTTCAGCAGATCTTCATCTGACATTGTCTGGCCTTCGGCAACTTTAACACTGCCGGTTTGGTCTTTGATTGGACCGGTAAATACTTTCAGACTGCCGTCAATAATTTTGGCTTTGGCAGCATCAGTGATTTTCTTGGTATCGTCGCTGACAGCAGGGCCGTAAGGAGCGATGTCAACAACCTTGTCTTTCATAGAACCCCAGTAAGCACCGGATTTCCATTTGCCATCAATGATTTGCTGAATGGCACTTGCATAATAAGGACCCCAGTTCCAGACGGCAGAAGTGAGTTCAGCTTTGGGAGCTGCACCGGACATATCTACGTTGTAACCAATGCCGAATTTGCCACGTTCTTCAGCAGCTTGTTGTGGGCCAGGCGTATTCTGGTGTTGGACAATAACGTCAGCACCGGCATCAAGCAAGGTAAGAGCCGCTTGCTTTTCACTGGCAGGATTGTACCAGGTGTTTGTCCAGAGAACTTTGACTTTTACATCAGGGTTAACCGATTTAGCACCAAGTGTGAAGGCATTGATGCCGCGAACAACTTCAGGAATCGGGAAAGCTGCAACATAACCTATCACGTTGCTTTTCGTTTGTTTGCCGGCAACGATACCAGTCAGATAACGTGCTTCATACATACGGCCGAAGTAATTACCAACATTAGGGGCTGTTTTGTAGCCGGAACAATGCAGGAAAGTTACATCCGGGTATTTTTTAGCTACATTAATGGTTGGATCCATGTAACCGAAGCTGGTAGTGAAGATGATCTTATTGCCTTGTGATGCCAATTGGCTGATGACACGCTCAGCATCAGCACCCTCAGGTACCGATTCCATAAAGGTGGCTTCTACGTTGGGCATATTTTTCTCGACGTATTGGCGGCCGAGGTCATGAGCCATGGAGTATCCGCCATCTTTGGCAGAACTGACATAGACAAAGGCAACCTTGGTTTTTTCACCGGCCTTCTTGTCTGCGCCCTTCTTATCGCTGCCGCATCCTGCAAGAGCTGAAAAAGCGAGGATGGAGGCAAGAGCAAGGGCAAACAATTTTTTCATGTAAGGACCTCCTTCTAGTATCAAACATTATCAAACTAATTGTAGCAACTGATTGTAAGGAAAGCAACATAATTGAAGGCAAAATACGGAAAAAGACTTGTAAAAATTGGTGTATGAGTAGATAATTATCGTGTATAATTGTGTTAATTATCGCTGCTGGTTTGGCAGCAGGACGGAGAGCTATGGAGCAAAAGACTGAAGCTAAGGCAAATAATCATAAATTTTTAAAAGGTACTCTGATTCTTACCATTTCCAGTATAGTGGTCAAAGTGATTGGCTCACTTAACTGGATTATTTTGTCACGTGTCATGGGTGGCGAAGGCATTGGCCTTTACCAGATGGGTTTTCCAATCTACTTGATGGCAATTACGGTTTCTTCTGCCGGTATTCCTGTTGCAATCTCGATCATCACGGCGGAAAAACTTGCGCAGAAGGACTATCTCGGTGCACAGAGAGTCTTTCATATATCGCTGCGGCTGCTTCTTTTGACCGGCCTTATTTTTTCCGGAGCATTGTTGTTCGGAGCAGGGTGGCTGATCGATAACCATCTGATCAGAGATGGCCGTGCCTACTATTCGATCATAGCCTTGGCACCGGCTGTATTTTTTGTTACTTTTCTTTCCAGCTTTCGCGGGTATCTGCAAGGCTGGCAGATTATGACACCTACTGCTGCCTCTGAAATAGTTGAACAACTGACACGTGTTGTTACGATGATTTTCTTCGCTAATATGTTGATGCCACGCGGGCTCGCTTATGCTGCAGGCGGCGCCAGCATGGGTGCTGGTGTTGGTGCTTTTTGCGGTCTCTTGGTCTTATGTTGGTTTTATGCCAGACTAAAGAAACAATTTCATAATGAGATAAATAACCAAAAGGTTGAGTTTGCCAAAGAATCGTCTTGGGATGTGGTCAAGCGGCTGGTCAGACTAGCTTTGCCGGTTTCTATGTCCAGCCTGATGCTGCCTGTTGTAGCCAATCTTGATTTGCTGATTGTGCCGGCAAGACTCGAAGTAGCCGGTTTTAATGTCAGCGAGGCAACTGAGATGTTCGGTTATCTTACCGGTATGGCAGTTCCTTTGATTAATCTTTCTACTATTCTTACAGCTTCACTGGCTATCAGTCTCGTGCCTGCTATTTCGGAATCACGCATAATGAAGGACCAGGCTGGCATCAAAGCAAAATTGAAGACCGCTTTCAGTGTGACTTCCATTATTACCATACCTTGTACAATTGGTTTATTTATCCTGGCGGAGAAAATTGCCACCATGATTTATAATGCACCGAATGCTGCACCCGCCATTCAAACGATGAGTACAGCTATCTTTATGCTTGGCCTGCATCAGGTAAGCACAGGTATTTTGCAGGGACTCGGTAAGACAACTATCCCTGTCATTAATATGATTATTGCGGCTACGACCAAAGTGGTCCTGAGCTGGGTATTGACAGCAATTCCTGAAATGGGCATTAAAGGCGCTGCCTGGGCAACGGTTTCTGACATTGGTGTTGCGGCTATTATGAATTTATTCTTCATATATAAATATACTGGTTTTTCCCTTTCAATTGGCGGCGTATTAAAACCATTCCTTGCTTCTTTGGCAATGGGTGCTGCTGTTTGGGGTGTCCTCGTAATTACTCCTTCCTGGGGTGCCTGGAATATTTTGGCTTCATTGATTGTGGCAGTACCGATTTATGGTATTAGCCTTATTGCACTGGGTGGACTGCACCGTGAGGAAGCTGAAGAATTGCCTTTTATCGGGCACAGAATTTTGTCTTTGGGCAAAAAAATTGGCTTTTATAAATAAAATTTCAACTGCTAAAAACTTTACATAAATGCTGTTCCGTTTGTGTCTTTTTTGTGAGCAATTTGATTATTATTGCAAATTGTGCGATAATGGGAAAGTGTTTAGGAGGTATTTTTGATGGAACAGCAAGAAAAAGAGTATACCCCAAATCGGGATTATGTTGTAGCAATCGCACGTCCGGGCAAGGGTACAAGGGTTTTCCGCATCAAGAAACCTGTGGCCATTCTCGTTTGCGTAGCTATGATTTGCGGTATTGGCAGCCTGGTTAAAGGCGCTTATGCTGTTAATAGGGCAGATCAGGAGCAGCAAGAACTTATGACCTATCGTGCGCAATATGCTCGACAGGAAGAAAAATTGCAGGCCCTGCTGGCTGAGAATGAAAAAATTCAAAAAAACCTAGCGGAAGTTGCTGCGCTGGAAGCAGAAGTACGCAGAACTTTGGATCAAGATGGCAATGGCACATCACGTGGTGGTGTTGACCGTGCTTCTTATGATGCCGATATGAAGGGTCAGGGCGGCCCGGGTAAAATTGGTCTTAGTAATATGGATCTCCTTAGTAAGCAGAATAAACTTATTGAGGAACGCATCACATACAAATATGAGAATTTGAGCAATATGCTGGAACAGCTTGAACAAAAGAGTGTTACGCCTAATTATTGGCCTACGGACAGCGGTGAAATTTCTTCTCGCTATGGCTATCGTTATGATCCTTTCGGTTATGGTTCCGATTTTCATCCCGGTATTGATATTGCCGGCAATTATGGTGACCCTGTTTATGCTTCCGCCGCCGGTGATATAGAGCAGGCTGGCTGGAACGGTGGTTATGGTCGTTATGTCAAGGTTTCTCATGGCAATGGTTATGAAACAGCCTACGGACATATGAGCGCTATTGCTGTCGGCTCTGGTGACAGTGTTAAGAAAGGTGATATTATCGGTTATGTAGGCAGCAGCGGTTACAGCACTGGCCCACATCTGCATTTCGAAGTTTTGCTTAATGGTCAGACCGTAAATCCCTTAAAGATTCTTAATTATTAAAAAAACTTAAATAGCATGGTTCCCGATGAAGATGGGAGCTATGCTATTTGTTTTTTGTCTCAGAAGGAAGCTTCTTTTTAGCAATAAAGTTCGATTCTATAGTATAATAAAAATGATTATTTTAAAGCATATGAGGTGAATTTTGATGGATATGAAAGAATTAAGGGAATTAGGCAGGCAAAAGTTTGGTAAAGTCTGCCGCATGTGCCCTGTTTGTGATGGACGTGCTTGTGCTGGTGAAATTCCAGGAGCGGGTGGTGTTGGTTCCGGCCAGGCTTTTCGCAACAATCTCAGTGCCTTGGCGGAAGTAAAGCTACGTCAGCGGATAATTCATACCGTCCATAAACCTTCAACAGCTTTTAATTTGTGGGGAAATGAATTATCGATGCCTATTTTGGCCGCACCTATCGGTGGTATTGCCTTTAATTGGAATGGCTATATTTCGGAGGCAGACTATGCCAAGGCTGTCATCAGCGGTTCTAAAGCAGCAGGCGCTATGGGTATGGTTGGCGATGGCAAGCTCGAAGAAATTTACCAAAGCGGACTTAACGCTATTCTTGCTGAAGATGGCTGGGGAATTCCGACAATCAAGCCGAGACCTAACGAACAAATTATTGAGCTATCATACCAGGCTGAAGCTGCAGGCGCTGTGGCCGTTGCTATTGATGTCGATGCCGCGGCTCTGATCAACATGACTGTTTCCGGACAGCCGGTGGGCCCTAAAACTTTTGAAGAACTTGTTGAATTAAAACAGAATATAAAGCTACCTCTGATTATCAAAGGTGTAATGGAAATAGAAGATGCCTTGAAGTGTGCTGAGGCTGGTATTGATGGTATCGTTGTTTCCAACCACGGCGGGCGCGTGCTTGACCATACGCCGGGAACAGCAGAGGTTTTACCTGGAATTGCTGATGCTGTCGGCAATAAAATGATGATTTTTGTTGATGGCGGGATTCGTACAGGTTTTGATGTACTAAAAATGTTGGCATTGGGTGCTGACGCTGTTTTGTTGGGCAGGCCGATTACACAGGCTGGTGCTGGTGGTGCTGAAGGAGTTGCTTGCTTGCTAAAATATATGCAGGCTGAACTCGAAGCGGCCATGATTATGACTGGTGCTCAGGATTTAAGCAAAATAAACAGAGATATCGTTTATAACAAATAATCCAATTAGATATAAAAAAGCGGCTGTGACTTTTGGTCACAGCCGCATATTTTTTACTTATTAAGCTTTCCACAAACCATGCAGATTGCAGTACTCATAGGCAGCAATAAACTTGTCGCCAGGAGTCATAACGAAAACTGCTTCAGGAGCATCGCCAGGTTTAAGAATCTTACGTTCGCCGCCCTGTTCGGTCAGCAGATAGATCCATTGAATGTAGTGTTCCGGCAACATTGGGTGAGCTACGCTGCCAACTTTCACAGTAACTGTATCGCCTTCGATGGTGATAACCGGAACATGTTTTTCTTTTGCAGCATCGACTGTATTGGCTACTAATTCTGTCATGTTTTCGCCGCAGCAGGATAAAGGAGCCCCACTGTCATGAATCATGCCTACAATATTTCCACAATGTTTACAGATAAAAAATTTCACATCTCTCATTAAAAATACCCTCTTTCTTTTTATTATTGCGGTAAAATTTCCGCTTGTTAACCTGCAAATGTTGATAGTATCTTCTATCATTAACTAACTTATTGTTGCAGCTGCTAACACTTCCTTTCGCTAAATAATGGCCTTTTAAACCATTATTTATTTTAATTCGCCATTGCAATAAAAAATCCTTTTGCTTTTCTATAAAAATTTTAAAAGATATTGAATAGTAATTATTATCTATTAAATTCGTTGTAAAATTAACATAAGTTTTTTGATGAATTGACTTGTTATGGCCAATAAACTAGAATTAACTATAAGAACTAGTTATTCGAATATGATAATTTTTGTAAAGGCGGTCGAGGTTATGGAAAAGATATTTGATGTTGCCATTATCGGCGGTGGTCCAGCCGGCCTTTCGGCTGCAGTTACAGCCAGCATTCGTAATAAAAATGTTATTATTTTTGACGTTAATGGTTTTAGTCCGCGTTTGCGCAAAGCTCATATGGTAAGTAATTACCTGGGTTTGCCTGAAATTTCCGGCGAGGAATTAATGGATAAATTTCTTGCGCATGCCATGAGTTTTAATCCAGTTATAGTAAGAGAAAAGGTTATGTATGCCAGCCAGGATGACAAGACTTTTACACTTGGTACGGCTAGTGGTTTTTATAATGCCAAATCAGTTATCTTGGCGATAGGTGCTTCTTCTTCGGAAATCATACCGGGAGAAAAAGAATTTATTGGCAGAGGAGTAAGCTACTGCGCTACTTGTGACGGCCATTTCTTTAAAGGCAAGACGGTTGCGGCGATCGTGACGGTTCCTGGTGCTTTGGAAGAAGTCGAATTTTTGGCGGAAATATGTGAAAAGGTCGTGTTGATGCCACGTTTCAAGCTGGAAGGACCCCTGAAATATTCTAACATTGAGATTGCTTCAGCAGATACTGATGAAATAACCGGTACCGACAGGGTGACCGGTGTCAGAACCAAGCATGAATATTATCCGGTACATGGTGTATTCATTTTAAGAGAATCCGACCCCATTGATTCTTTATTCCCAGAACTGCAGCTACACGGTAAAGCTGTTGCAGTCGGCGAGGATATGGATACAAGTGTTGACGGTATATTTGCAGCCGGTGACTGTACAGGTCAGCCGTGGCAGATCAGCAGAGCAACAGGTCAGGGTTTAGTCGCTGCCCTTAGCGCAGCTAAGTATTTGTCAAAATTGAAAGATTAGTTTGATCTGAAGGATTAAAGGTTTAGAGGGAGCAATATGAACAAAATTAGGATCAATAATATCTTTCTTGTGCTGCTATTTATACTTTTTACGTTGAGTAATATAACTTATGCGGAGGAAAGAAAAGATGAATGGCAGAATAAAGAATATGATAAAGAAAATATTAAACGTATTCTTATCAAACCAGTTATAATTTCTGACGGAATCAAACTTGAATATTTTGATGAAATGAGAATTAGAGAGTATTGTGAACAAATCAAAAATAATAAGAAGATTAATGAAATAGGGGTAAAATTGCTTTCTGAGGATGACTTGCTGGGCAAAATCAGTGGAGTTGTTAATGAAGATTTAAAAGAAGTGGCAAAAAGTGACCCGCAGAGATATCAGAGAATCATGGATATGAATGCAGACAAATTCATTGATCAAGTATTGGAATATAATCTTGTTTCATACGGTACGGAACAAATTTATGTCCCTGAACAGTGGCATGAAGAAATTGAATATGTGGAAACGGTTGTAACTACGACGAAAATAGATAATAAAAATAACATCAGGGAAGAAAAAACTGTTGTACAAATACCAGTGAAACGATTAAAGGTTATACCGGAACATTACAAGAATATAGCAAATACCGGATTTAAAACTCTTTTGACCGATTATAAAACTAAAGAAAACATTTGGATGATCTTGGATATGCGGGAAAGCGAATATAAAGGCCTGCTTCCCATGAGTGAGCGAATTTGCGAACGCATTGAAGATAAATTTGCTGATTTTTTAGAACAAAAGAAACCACAGAAATAACCACAAAAAAGCGATTTTGTAATGTTAAACGCCAATCCTAAAGGATTGGCGTTTGTTTATTTTGGAAGCGCAGGGACGTTTCTTTTGCTTCCTTTTCATAAAATTGTTTTACAAATTATTATAGGAATTTACTTAGTTTTCTAGAATTTAAATAATATTAATATTTTTGCAAAAAAAAGAGGCCTTGCAGTATGAGATGTGCGAGAGAAAAAAGTAAGACAGGGATATATCACGTTATGATAAGAGGCATCAATAGGCAAGGGATTTTCCGCGAAACGGAAGATTACGATGCAATGCTTAAATCGTTTCAACATGTTGTTGAAAAAAACAAATGTGATATATTGAGTTATTGTTTAATGAGCAACCATGTTCATCTATTGTTAAAAGAGAAGGATGAGAATTTGAGTAAAGCAATGCAGAGTATAGAAGTTAGCTACGTTTGGTGGTATAACGAAAGATACGAACGAGTAGGCCACCTTTTTCAAAATAGATATTTAAGTGTACCTGTTGAGGATGAAGCATATTTGTTGGGCGTCTTACGCTATATCCATAGAAATCCAATCAAAGCTGGTATTGTTAAAAAGCTTGATGAGTATAAATGGAGCAGCTACAATGCATATCTTAAAGGTGAAGATTTAAGAGGCATAGTAAAACCTATTCATATTTTGAAGCTTTTTAACAATAACGAAAGAATAGCAAAAGAACAGTTTAATGCCTTTATGCTTATGAAGGATGAAAATGAGTATCTCGATTATAAAAAATCAATTAGAAAAACTGATGCAGAAGTAGTTGATGAAATTGAGAATTTCTTGAATGGCAAAGCGATTAGTGTTTTGCAAAATATGGATAAGATAGAGCGGAATGAAATAATCAAAAGAATAAAAAAGATAGAAGGGGCAAGCGAAAGACAAATTGCAAGAGTAACAGGACTCACACCAAATCAGGTTTTCAAAGCATAAATGAAAATGTGAGGAAGCAAAAGAAACGTCCCTGCGCTTCGTCTTTTACGTCTTTCATAGAAAACTTCTTAATCCGCAATAAATTATAAAACAGCCGACTATTGCATTTAAAATATTGATGACTGTGGGGGACAGAAAAGGAGCGGCGAACGAGCCAAGTAAGGCAACGCCTGTAAGGAAAAAAGCTGAAGAAAGAATGCAGCCAGCAGCGAAAAGTCGCAGTTGTATGCTGGATAGATTTCTTTCAGCTATTTGAAGTGAGAAGATGCCGCCCCAAAATATTATGGTCAGAGGATTGGTAGCCGTAAGTAGGAGCCCCTGGGCAAATATTTTATAAGGTGCATCAAGTGGAGAAAAATAGCTTATAGGCGAATTCGTAACTGCTGTGTTGACATTCATAAGCATAGTAATACCGAGAATAATTAATATCAATCTGCCAGCATAATTAAGCCATATTAACATTTTATTCTTTTTAATTATTTCGGACAGACCTATGCAAGCTAAACTTATATAAAGCGCATCGACTAAAGTTATAGCTGCGGCAAAGACTGCGCCTTTAAAAAAACCTTCAGCCAGTGCCAGATTAAAAGTCATTAAACAAATAGGCCCAACTGCTAATTGCAATAGTAGCCCAAATTTGAATCCAGTAAGTATTAGCATTTTTTATCCTTCAGGTCTGCAGTTCTTCTTTTAAGGTTGTCAAACTGATAATTGTATTAGAACTGACGACGCCTTTAATATTTTTCAATGTTTTGGAAAGAAAATTTTCCAGAAATGAGGTATCCTCTAAAACTACTTTTAACAAATAATCATGGTTGCCGGCAACATGATGGCATTCTAAAACACAGGATTGCTGAGTAATCGTATCGCGAAAATGTTGGATATTTTCTGTGTGATCGATACTTACGAAGATAAACGCCAGTAAATTCTGCCCCAGTTTTTGCCTGTTGACTTTAATTGTATATTTTTCAATAGTATTATTTTGCTCCAACTTTCTGATTCGTTCTGCAACAGCTGGAATTGATAATGCGATTTTTTTGCTGATTTCAGAGACTGGCATTCTGCTGTTTTGCGTAAGCTTATCTAAAATAGCTTTATCGATACTATCCATTGTCAACACCTTCCTTTTGCAGATATTTTAATTAATTATTAAAAATAAGTAAATGATTTTTGTAAAAACAATAAAAAATAAAGAATATTTAAATTTAACATAAAAAAATTAGGAATACAGGTGTGTCAAAGCCTGTATTCCTATTCAGGTTTTACTCGTTTGGATTTATTTAGAGAAAAAGCAATTTTGTACAATACTGCTTTGATTTTGTTTCTTATAATGGAGAAAAAACTGAAAGGGATTTTCTCTATGTCATACATCTATCTTAGCGCGGCTATGTTCATTGTTGGCAGTTCTGTGGTTGTCGGCAAGATCATTAGCTTTGATTTCCCGCTGTTTCTTGCTTCTGCTCTCCGGTTTTTGGTTGCAGCATTGTTGCTGTTACCTATGGGAGTTTACAAACGCAAGCTTTTCTGTTTGTCACGCCATGATTGGTATATTATTTCCACAATGGCTTTTTGCGGACAAATTCTTTTTACTATTTTGCTCCTGCTGGGATTGCGCCATACTTCTGGTATAAGTGCAGGTACGTTGACCAGTACAACTCCCTTTTTTATGGCGCTTATCGCATTTGCCTTTCTTGGCGAAAGATTCTCCGCCTGGCAGATTTTTGGCCTTTTATTATCTTTTAGTAGTATAATTTTCCTGAGTATAGACACGTTTCGACTGATGCTCCAAGGCGGCAGCTTTTCCTGGCTGGGTAATCTGCTAATTCTTGCTGCGGTAGCCAGCGAAGCGGTTTTCCTGCTCTTTGCGAAGAAACTGGATAAACAACTTTCTGGTCTTGAGATTACTGCCATTTTGTCCTTGTTAGGTTTTTTGCTGTGCTTGCCACCAGCCTTTATTGAGGCAGCCAGCTTTAACTTTAATGTATTAGGTACTGCGGATATCTTGGCTATTTTATATTTTGGGGCTGTTTACACTGATTTGGCTTACATTTGTTGGTTCCGCGGAATTGCGGCTGCAAGTGCTGCAGTTGCGAGTGCCTTTACTGCGGTAATGCCTTTATCTGCAACTTTACTATCAACCTTTCTGCTTAAAGAAGATATTTCTGCATGGCAGCTTATAGCTCTTTTGACCGCGGTAATCGCTATACTGGTGCTGGCAAAGGCGGAAAAAGAAAGGAAAACAAGCGATGGATCTGCAAGAAATCAATTGCAAGGATAAAATAAACTGCGAGTGCTTGCCGCAGCTTGGTTCGGTCCAGGTGCTGGAGGCTTCTTATCGAAAACAAAACTTTAGCCGTCACACTCATGATTGTTATGCTTTTGGTTTCATCACCGCAGGTCGTCTGGATTTTTCCTATCAGCATAAGGATTGGCAGGCAAACCGGGGTGATATCAATCTTGTTGTTCCTGGTGAAGTTCATGATGGGCACGGCGCCAGTAATTTTGGCTGGTCTTACAAGATGTTGTATCTGCCGGTAGAAATTGTGCGCGAAGCTAATTTCAGCCTGACGGAAACGGATACATTACCATATTTTTTGCCGGGGGTTATTTCTGACAAGATTTTTGCGAAAGGATTACAAGAGCTTCACGAAATTCTTTCGGATGAGGCAATACCATTTTTGCAGCAGGAAAGTCTGTTGTGGCAGTGGTTGGGAGCTTTTATCAGCGTTTATGCAGGACAAAAGAAAAAATCCCTGAATTCTGGCAAGGAAGATGCTGCCGTAAAAATAACCAAGGAATATTTGGAGCATCATTACGCCAATAGTGTTTCTTTAAAGGATCTGGCTGCAGTGACAAAGCTTAATCCGTATTATTTGCTGCATGTGTTTAAAAATGCTGTGGGTATACCGCCTCATTTGTTCCAACAACAATTACGGGTACAAAAAGCAAAAACATTGCTTGCGGCAGGTTCTACTTTGACTGCGGTTGCTTATGAAACAGGTTTCGCTGATCAAAGCCATTTCTCAAGGCAATTCAAAAAAATAACCGGCTTGACGCCGGCTGGTTATCAAAAGATGTTCTGAAGGAAGCAAAAGAAACGTCCCCGCGCTTCATTTTTTGCGTTTTTCGAAAAGAGAAAAAAGATTGGTCGGTGCTTCGCTCAAAAGCTGGTAGTCTGGCGCAGCGGCAATCACTTTCTCGCGGGCGGCTTCGAGGTCATGGAAGACATCCCATTTGGCTGTGACGAGGTCGTGACCACTTAGGCGCAGCAAATAGGCAGGATGAAAGGTAGCGATGCAGTCGAATCCTTGTGCTGTTTTGAACCACTGACCGCGGTCCTTGGTGATACGCATATCGGCATTGCCGAGAAAATGCAGGGCAACGCCGCCTAAAGCGACAATAACTTTAGGCTCGATTATTGCCAGTTCTTTTTCTAGCCAGAGTTTGCCGCAGAAATCTGCTTCGGCAATATTAGGTGTCTTATTGTTGCGCGGGCGGCATTTAATAACATTAGTGGTAAGCACTCTATCCCGGGTCATTTTCACAGACCAAAGGGCTTTGTCCAGCAGTTGACCGGAAGGGCCGATCAGCGGGCAGCCATAGTCATCCTCGACGCCGCCAGGGCCTTCGCCAACGAACACAATTGGACTATCGGGATTACCGAACCAGCCAACCGGCGCAATGGCCGATTCACGAAAAGGACAGGCGGTGCATTTATCGAGCTCATCTGCGAGCTTTGCTAATTTTTCTCTTTTCATTACGACAGGCCTCCAAAAAGTTTGAATAAATAAACTGTTCGTTCTTTACCAAAGAGTTCCTGCCTGAAAATGTATACAGGATATAATTATTTTAAGGGTTGCTTTACAAGAGTTTTCTAGCTATAATAGCGTCAAGGATGTTTACAGACAACTAAATATGGTGGGATGATGGTTAAAAAAGAGATCGCTTCAATGCGGCGCCGAAGGGGCAAGTGACTTTGTGAAACTCTCAGGCAAAAGGATTTTAACCTGACTAACCTCTGGGAGCTATAATGTTTGGCGTGCAACCGTTTTTATTCTCTCACAGATACAACAGAGACAAAGGAGTATTGACTTCGAGTCTCTGTTTTTTTATTTTATATTTTCATGTATCGCAAAATGAGGAGGTAGAGGAATGGAAGGAAAGAAAACACCGCTTTTTGACACACATATCAAATATGGCGGCAAAATCGTGGAATTTGGCGGCTGGCTTTTGCCGGTACAATATTCCGGTATTATCGATGAACACAATGCTGTAAGAACTAAAGCAGGTTTGTTTGATGTTTCTCACATGGGAGAAATCTGGGCTGAGGGTAAAGGGGCCTTTGCCTTTTTGCAAAACTTGGTAACCAATGATTTGGCTGGCATGCAAGAGGGTCAGATCCGTTATTCACCTATGTGTTATAAAGATGGCGGCACCGTCGACGATCTGCTGGTTTACAAATATGGCGAAGAATTATATCTGATCGTTGTCAACGCAGCCAATATCGAAAAAGACTGGAACTGGATGCAGGAAAATACCTCTGGTTTTGAGGTTGTTCTGACCAATAAATCTGATGAAACTGCGCAACTTGCTTTGCAAGGACCTGCGGCGGTTGCCATTCTTTCCAAACTGACCGACGCTCCTGTCAGCGATATACAATACTATCATTTTCTGCCGGAAGTTATGGTTGCCGGCAAAGAAACCCTGGTTTCCCGTACTGGTTACACAGGTGAAGACGGTTATGAAATTTACTGTGCACCGCATGACGCAGCAGAATTGTGGGAAGCAATCATGGCTGCCGGCAAAGAAGAAGGCATTTTGCCGACGGGCTTAGGCTGTCGCGACACTCTGCGTTTCGAAAGCTGCCTGCCTCTTTACGGGCATGAATTGTCAGCGGAAATTTCACCGCTCATGGCTGGCTTGGGCCGCTTTGTAAAATTAGATAAGGCAGCTTTTAACGGCCTGGAAGCCTTGCAAGCACAAAAAGCCGCTGGTCTACCCCAGAAAGTAATGGGCGTGGAAGTTACCGGCCGTGGTATCGCAAGAGCTGGCTATCCTATTAAAGCTGGCGGCAAAGTTATCGGCTCTGTGACGACCGGTTCCCCGGCGCCAACCTTAGGCAAAAATATGGCGTTGGCTCTAATTGATGCGGCTTATGCCGAAATTGGCAGAGAAATTGCTGTGGAAGTGCGCGGCAAGGATATCAGCGCTGTAATCGTAGCAAAACCTTTTTACAAAAGAGGCTGAAAAATAAATTAGCAGACTGAAAAATCAAAGGAGAGATTATTATGAAAATACCAGCAGAATTATTGTATTCTACAGACCATGAATGGGTGAAAGTTGAAAACGGCAAGGCAATCATCGGTATTACTGATTTTGCGCAGGACCAGCTCGGCGATGTTGTTTTCGTTGAAGTGCCGGAAGCAGATACAGAAATTAATGGTGGTGACGGCTTGTCCACTATCGAATCAGTTAAAGCTGTTTCCGATGTCTACAGCCCTATTTCCGGTAAGGTAATCGAAGCCAATGAGGAACTTACAGATGCTCCGCAATTGATTAATGAAGATCCTTACGGCAAAGGCTGGATCGCTGTTATCGAAATCTCTGATGAAAGCGAATTAAAAGAACTGCTCGACGCAGAAGCCTACAAAAAACTCTTGTCTGAGGAGGCATAAACCAATGACTTGGAGCTATCTGCCTCATACCGCTGAGGACAGACAGGAGATGCTGGCGGCGATCGGTGTCCAAGACACCATGGATTTGTTTTGCGACATTCCGGAACAAATCAGATTGCATCGCTCTTTGAATCTTCCTGGGCCTCTCAGCGAACCGGAACTGACTAAATATTTTCAGAAAATCGCGGCGGCTAATGCCAATCTGCAGGAATATGCCTGCTTTTTAGGTGCAGGTGCCTATGATCATTTTATTCCGAGCACGGTCGACCACGTTTTGCGTCGTTCTGAATTTTATACCGCCTATACGCAGTATCAACCGGAGATTTCCCAAGGTTATCTGCAAGCTTTGTGGGAATACCAGAGCATGATTTGCGAGATTACGGGCATGCCTGTGGCTAATGCGTCCATGTATGACGGCGCAACGGCTATGGCAGAAGCGGCAATTCTTGCCTGCCACGCTACGAACCGTAAGGAAATACTGGTAGCGAGAAGCGTACATCCGCATTACCGTGCTGCTTTGTGCACTTATGCGCGCGATTTTGATTTTGAGATCAAAGAAATTGATTTTGACGGTGGCATTACGGCTTCCGAAAAACTGCAGGCACTTGCAAGCAAAGCGACTGCTGCTGTTATCGTGCAAAACCCGAATTTCTTCGGCAGTGTGGAAGAACTAGCGGCGTTGATTGAGCTCACGCATGCTGTCGGCGCTCTCTTCGTAACGGTTGCCGATCCTATTGCGCTTGGTCTTCTCGAAGCACCTGGCAAATTGGGTTCTGACATGGTTGTTGGTGAAGGACAGCCTCTCGGTCTTGCTATTTCATTCGGTGGACCCTATCTCGGCTTCTTTGCGGCAAGCAGCAAGCTGATGCGCAAGCTGCCTGGCAGAATTGTTGGCCAGACTGTCGACAGAGACGGCAAACGTGGTTTTGTGCTGACGCTGCAAGCACGCGAGCAGCATATTCGCCGTGAAAAAGCTACTTCCAATATTTGTTCCAATGAAGCACTTTGCGCCTTGGCGATTTCCGTATATCTGGCAACGATCGGCAAGGAAGGTTACGCTGAGACAGCCAGCCAGTGCCTGCAGAAAGCGCACTATGCCTATGGCGAGATTTTAAAAACAGGCGCTGCCCAAGCTGCTTTTGACGCACCATTCTTCCAGGAATTTGTTATTAAGCTGGACAAACCGGTAGCAGAAGTCAACAAAGAGCTTTTGAAAGAAAAAATCATCGGCGGTCTCGACTTAGGCGAATATTATCCGGAACTGGCTGGACATATGCTGGTTTGTGTCACTGAAAAAAGAACCAAAGCTGAACTTGACGCCTTGGTAGCTGGATTGGAGGCGTTGAAATGAACGAGCAGCCTTTATTATTCGAATTGGGTAAACCCGGACGAAAAGCGATAGACCTGCCGGCTTGCGATGTGCCGCTGGCGGAGAGCCTAATGCCGGCAAAATATCTGCGCACTGCGAAGGCAGCTTTGCCGGAAGTCAGCCAACTCGAGCTGATGCGTCATTATACCCAGCTGTCCAATCGTAACTTCGGTGTTGATACGGGCTTTTATCCGCTCGGTTCCTGCACAATGAAATATAATCCGAAAGTCAACGAGGATGTTGCACGTTACCCCGGTCTTGCACTTTTGCATCCGCTGCAATCTGAGGATACGGTACAGGGCGCGATGGAAGTGCTCTTCAAAATGGAAGAGAGTCTGGCTGAAATTGCCGGCATGGCAGGTGTAACCCTGCAGCCTGTAGCCGGAGCACATGGTGAATTGACAGGGTTAAAACTTATTCGTGCTTACCACCGCGACCGCGGTGACCTGGCACGTACGAAGGTTATCGTACCGGATTCAGCTCATGGCACTAACCCTGCTTCCGCGGCAATGTGCGGCATGGATGCCGTAGAAATTAAATCCGAAGCGGACGGTTCTATTGACCTGGAAGCTCTGAAGGCGGCCGTTGGTCCTGATACTGCTGCTTTGATGCTGACGAATCCGAGTACCTTGGGACTGTTTGAAAGCAAGATAGAAGCTATTGCCAAGATTGTTCATGATGCCGGTGGTTTGCTTTATTATGATGGCGCCAATTCCAACGCTATTATGGGTATAGTTCGTCCTGGCGATATGGGATTCGATGTTGTGCATTTGAATCTGCATAAGACTTTTGCCACACCACACGGCGGCGGCGGACCTGGTTCCGGGCCAATCGGTGTTAAAGAAAGATTACTGCCATTTCTCCCTGATCCGCATGTGGAGAAACAAGGCGACAAATATGTTTGGGCGAAATCAGCAAAAAGCATCGGCAAGGTGCATTCTTTCCATGGTAATTTCGGTGTTATCGTGAGAGCTTATGCCTATATTCTGACCATGGGCGCTGCTGGCCTGCGTCAGACCAGTGAGGATGCGGTCCTCAATGCTAATTACTGCAAAAAAATGCTGTCAGAAGCTTTTGATTCACCGTTTGACCGTTTCTGTATGCATGAATGTGTGCTGACTTCCAAGAAGCAGCAAGAACATGGTATCCATACATTAGACATTGCAAAACGACTGCTTGATTATGGTTATCATCCGCCAACAATCTATTTCCCGTTGATTGTGGAGGAAGCTCTGATGATAGAGCCTACGGAATCGGAAAGCAAAGAGACTTTGGACGGCTTCATCGACGCGATGAAGAAAATTGCACAGGAAGCGGCAGAAAATCCGGAAATCGTGCATACGGCACCGCACAATACCATTGTCAGCCGTCTGGATGAAACCCTGGCTGCCCGCAAACCGGTGGTAAGATGGGAGCCTTAACGGCTGCCTGGCAAATTCGTCATCAAAATTTTGCGCCGGAACTTTTGGTAGCAAGGCCGCAGGATACGGAAAGTATCAGCGTAACCGGAGCGGCCTGCGCCCTCAAATGTGCCCACTGCGGTGGGCATTATTTGTCTAAGATGACGCCTTTGTCCGGACTCGAAAAAACAGAGGATATCAAGGGAGCGAGCTGTCTTATCAGCGGCGGTTGCGATTTGAGTGGGAAAGTCGTGGTAATGGATAAATTAGATAAGCTGGCGAAACTCAAAGGTGAACATCGCTATAATTTCCATGTCGGACTCTTGTCTGAAGAAGAAATTAAGGCAGTTGCGCCACTGGCCGATGTTGTTTCTTTTGATTTTCTTGGTGATGATCTGACGATTAAAGAAACGCTGAAATTAAATAAAACGGTAGAGGATTACCTTGCCTGCTACCGCTTGTTAAAAAAATACTGCACCCAGGTAGCACCGCACATCTGTATTGGCCTGAATGGTGGCAAGCTGCGGGGTGAACGTGAAGCTCTGCGCCTATTGGCAGCTGAAGGCATAGAAAGACTGATTTTTATTGTTTTCATGCCGACTAAAGGCACGGAATATGCCGAATGTGCGCCGCCGGCACTGACTGAAGTTGTGGAACTGCTCAGCGAAGCGCGTGCATTGTTGCCGGAAACACCGCTCTTTCTTGGCTGTATGCGTCCGGGAGGAACTTATCGGAGTGAACTCGACAAAGCGGCAATAGAAGCCGGTATCAATGGCATTGTCCAACCGACAGCTGCTGCTCTTGCAAGAGCGCGTGAACTGGGCCTGACTATCAAAGAAAGCTGGGAGTGCTGCGTTTTATGAGCGAATGGAAATTATCTATCGGCACGGCAGGAGCAGTTGGTGCCAGACAGCTAAAAATAGACGCGTTGCCCACGACAGCTTATGTAATGCTGGGTGAACACTGCATGCGCAACTGTGCTTTTTGCGCTCAGGCGCGTGACAGCACCTCGCAAAGCAAGTTTTTATCACGAGTAGCTTGGGAAGAAACGCCTGAGGCAGAGGCTATCAGAAATATTGGCCTTGCTTTTCAGGCTGGCAAGATAAAGAGAGCCTGTCTGCAGGTCGTGAATACGCCGGACAGTCATGCACTGGTAATCAGGGCTTTGGACGAATTCAAAAAATATGGTGAGTTGCCGGTCGTCGTTTCCAGCCATTTCACTACAGTAGAACAGGCAGCGGAGCTTTTTGACAAAGGTGCCGCACGTCTGGGCCTTGCTCTTGATGTCGCGACGCCGGAACTTTTTGCCTCGATCAAGGGTGGTTCCTGGCAAAATCGCTGGGACTTGTTGTGCGCCTGCGCAGAACGTTTTCCCGGCCGAATGACGACACACCTGATTGTAGGCTTGGGTGAAACGGAAAAAGAAATGTGGCAGGTCATCTGCGAATGTTACAAACGTCAGATAACGGTCGGGCTTTTTGCTTTTACGCCGCTCAAAGGTACTAAATTTGCTGATCGGCAGCCGCCGGACAGGGGCAGTTATCGCCGGTTGCAGATAGGACTGGAATTATTGAAGAAAGGTTATGAAGCAGCGGTTGTTGAATTTGAGGGCGAAAGCATCACTAAAATTAATGTGCCGGCTTTGTGGGAGGTTTTGGCTGATGGTCATGCTTTCCGCACTACAGGCTGCGAGGATTGCAATCGGCCTT
>Ga0074193_1001231_pt1 | contig 33236 bp, 41 predicted proteins | sample EPASupsiteHSE605_FD_64523 | JGI IMG/M metagenome (GOLD analysis project Ga0074193, IMG submission 64523) | Bioremediated contaminated groundwater from EPA Superfund site, New Mexico - Sample HSE6-05 | ecosystem: Environmental > Aquatic > Deep subsurface > Groundwater > Contaminated ... | reverse complement strand
TAGTGCACTTCTTTGCACTGGTGGAGATGAAAAGCCATGCAAAGATTGCCCAAGTTGTAAAAAAATCAAGGCAGGCTCTCATCCCGATGTTATAATAGTTGAGGCAGAGGACAAGAAGAAAACTATCTCTATTGATGTTATAAGAAAGATGCGTGACGATGCATATGTATTGCCTAATGAGGCAAATAATAAAATATACATTATTAAACAGGCAGACACAATGCAGCCATATGCACAGAATGCACTTTTAAAGATTTTAGAGGAACCGCCTAAATACGCATCGTTTATATTATTGTGTGACTATCACACAGCACTTTTGCCAACAGTTCTTTCCCGCTGCGTCGTTTTTAATATTGGTATATCGGTTGCGCAGAAACTGTCTGATCAAAAAGAAAAACAAGCACAAGAGCTTGCGATAAATATTGCATTATCAATATCTAAAAATGACGAATATGAGTTTTTAATACTCACAAGCGAATTTGAAAAGAATTCAGAGCTTTTGCAAACTTGTATTTTAATGCTTGAACTTATTTTTAGAGATGCATTAGTTCTTTGTGCAGGTGGCTCAAACTGCATTTCTAGCAGTGAAGATAGTGCCAAGGTATTGGTGCAAAACCTTGATACGACACAACTTATGGCACTTATAGATTCAGCTAGAAGTATACTGGCACAGGTACAACATCATGCAAATAACAACTTGACAATAACACGGTTATGCAGTACGCTGATACAAGCGGTACAAAACCGATGAGTACGGAGGAAATATATGGCAGAAGTAGTAGGAGTAAGATTTAAAGAGGTTGGAAAAGTATATTACTTTGATCCAAACGGAATAGAATGCAAAAAAGGTGAAACGGTAGTTGTAGAAACCTCTAGAGGAATAGAATGTGGCGAAATCGCTATGGAAAACAGAGAAGTGGACGATGAGCAAATTGTAAAGCCACTTAAGCCAATTATCAGAAAGACTACACCTGAGGATATAAAAACAGTACAGGAAAACAAGGCAAAGGAAAAAGAAGCCTATAAAATCTGTGAGCAAAAAATAGCAAAACATAATATAGATATGAAACTTATTGATGTTGAATACACATTTGACGGTGGTAAGATTTTGTTCTACTTCACAGCTGATGGTAGAGTGGATTTTAGAGAGCTTGTAAAAGACCTTGCAAGTGTATTTCGCACCAGAATTGAGCTTCGTCAAATCGGAGTAAGAGACGAGTCGAAAATGATTGGCGGTCTTGGAATATGTGGCAGACCTTTTTGTTGTAACACATTCCTTGGTGAGTTTCAGCCAGTTTCTATCAAAATGGCAAAGGAGCAAGGATTGTCACTTAATCCTGTTAAAATAAGCGGAACCTGTGGCAGGTTGATGTGCTGTCTTAAATATGAGCAGGATGCATATGAACACTTGCTTAAAATAACTCCAAAGAACGGTGCAATAGTTGAAACTGGAGAGGGCAAAGGAATTGTTGTTGATAGTAACATAATTACAGGCACATTAAAGATAAGGCTTGATAAACATCCTGACGCAGCACCTGTAACACTTAACAGAAAGCAAGTTAGGGTTGTTAAAGATGTTCAAATTAAGGTTGACAGGGAAGAACTCGAAGCATTAAAATCAATTGAAGGAAATTAATTCTAATATAAACGCCCCAGCATATATTTGTGTTGGGGGTGTTTTTTTGTTTGCAGTGTTACAAATAAAGCAGAGTGAGCAGGGAATACTTGCAGTAATGAAAAATCACTTATTACAACCTCAAACGGATGTAAAACGAGTGAATATAGCTGGTGCACAGCCTTTTTTTATTGTTTCAACAACGCAAAAAAGCGGACAAATACCATGGAATGCAATAGAGTATAGTCTGGGGCGTTTATCGGGCAGGTTGCTTTTGCCAAATGGCGTAACACCGCCGATTAACAGCAATGTAAAGTCACTTGAAACTACAGACAATTTATCAGCAAAAATGTTGCTTAATACAGCAATAAAGGTTTCAAAACACAGCGAAATTCCAAAACAAAAACAAAGAATAACAGTGGTTGACAGAACAGGTATATATATTGATCAAATTGAAGATGTTATAAAAAGTGCAGCGGTTGTAAGAGTGATAACAGATAGAATAATTCAATATGAACAGCTAGCAAAAAATATATTTTATAAATGGGGAGCATCAATAATATTAAGCACAGATTTACGGTTCGCATTACAAAGCGATATTATAATATCTCCATTTGAACAAATTACAGGTACAAACTCGCTAGTGCTTTCAACAAATGCGTGCAGATGTGCAACAGCAAAAACAGTAATAAGTCCACAGATAACTTTGCCAGCGGAATTTTCAGAATTTTTGCCACAAAATATAGATGAACATAAATTTGCGTGTGCTCTTTATGATGATTGTGGACTAAAAAAACTCGCAGGTTCAAGTTTTGAAACAATGTTATTTTGCGGGTGTGAGCAAAATGTATTTAAACTTGCACAAATGATAAATTATGAAACTTCGTAAATACTTGACAGCGTGAGTTTGTTTAACTATAATAATACGGGTATAGTGTAGCCCACTCGAAAGGATGAGATTTATGGCTGATGAAATTTTATTGACATATGCGGGACTCAACGAATTGCAGGCGGAGCTTGAACAGCTTAAAACCGTTGGCAGAAAAGATGTTGCGGAAAAAATCAAAGTTGCGTTATCTTTTGGTGACCTTTCTGAAAATAGTGAATATGATGAAGCTAAGAGTGATCAAGGTAAGCTTGAATCTCGTATAAACGAAATTGAAGCAATGCTTCAAAATGTTAAAATACTTGATGAAGATGATTTGAACACAGAAATTGTTCACATTGGTTCAAAGTTAAAGGTAAAAGATATTGAATACAATGAGGTTATGGACTATCAAATAGTAGGCTTTGCACAGGCTGACCCAGAAAAGGGAAGAATATCTGACGAGTCACCAGTCGGCAAGGCTTTGCTTGGTCACACAGTTGGTGACACAGTAGAGGTTGAAGTTCCCGCAGGCAAGCTTTTGTTTGAGATTATTGAAATATCAAAGTGAGTTTATATGCGGGCTGAGTTGTTTTCAGCCCGTATTTTTCTTAAATTTTATAAAGGGGTGCCACAATGTCAGAGGATATTAACATAAAGGCAATGCAGGAAAATGATGATCAAGAGCAGGAACAGGATATAAATAGCTTGCGTCAGATTAGAGTGGACAAGCTCAAGACTCTTCAAGATGCGGGAAACGACCCGTTTGTTATAACAACAGCAAAGCAGACAATCACAGCAAGTGAAATTGTCGAGCGTTTTGATGAACTTGAAAATCAAGATGTATATATTTGCGGACGCATTATGACATGGCGTGATATGGGCAAGGCAAATTTTATAGATGTTCATGATCGTTCAGGCAGAATGCAGGTTTATGTAAGAATAAATGATATTGGTGAAGATTGCTATGCCGAATTTAAAAAGTGGGACATTGGTGACATAGTAGAGATAAAGGGTTTTGTTTTCCGTACACGTAGGGGCGAAATTTCCGTTCATGCACAGGAGATAAAGCTTTTGTCAAAATCCCTTTTACCACTTCCTGAGAAGTTCCATGGTCTCAAGGATACAGATACACGTTATCGTCAGCGTTACCTTGATTTAATAGTTAACCCAGAGGTTAAAGATACATTCATTAAGCGTAGCAAGATTATCTCTTCAATGCGTAAGTATCTTGATAACATAGGGTTTATCGAGGTAGAAACTCCAATGCTAAACACCATTCCTGGCGGTGCATCTGCAAGACCATTCACAACTCACCATAACGCACTTAATCTTGATATGTATATGCGTATTGCACCAGAGCTTTATTTAAAGCGTCTTATCGTTGGCGGAATGGAAAAGGTTTATGAGATTGGAAGACAGTTCAGAAATGAAGGAATGGATGTAAAGCATAATCCTGAGTTTACTACAATTGAATTGTATGAAGCATATACAGATTATTATGGAATGATGGATATCACAGAAGAGCTTATAAGAAATGCTGCTAAAGAAGCTTGCGGTACACTTGTTCTTAACTATCAAGGTGTAGAAATTGACATTGAATCACCGTTTGAAAGACTTACAATGATTGATGCTGTAAAGAAGTACAGCGGAGTTGATTTTGGCGAGTTCATTGGTGATGATGATAAAGCCAGAGAAATTGCAAAGCAACTTAATCTTGAAGTTAAAAAAGATGCTTGCTGGGGTGATATTCTCAATGAAGCATTTGAGGAAAAAGTAGAGGAACAGCTTGTTCAGCCAACCTTTATCATGGATTATCCTGTTGAAGTTTCTCCTCTTACCAAACGCAAACCAGATATGCCACAGCTTACAGAGCGTTTTGAACTTTTCATAACCGCAAGAGAATTTGCAAACGCTTATTCAGAGCTCAATGACCCAATTGACCAAATGGAACGTTTCAAGCGTCAGGTAGCTCTGCGTGAGGCTGGAGATGATGAGGCAAATATGTTGGATGACGATTTTGTTAAGTCTCTTGAATACGGTATGCCTCCAACAGGTGGTATGGGAATGGGAATTGACAGACTTGCAATGTTGCTTACAGACAGTTCATCAATTCGTGACGTTTTGCTTTTCCCAACAATGAAGCCAATTGGCAAGGCACCTCAGGAAACGGAAGAATAATAAAACAAAGTCCCGTCATTTCAATATGATGGGACTTTTTTATTTTTAATTTTGTGTATACATTTGAATTATTTTTATCATTATAAATTATTAGTTAAATAAAATGATAAACTATGAAAAGGATGTATAAGCATTAATTAACTTACAAGGATGATAAATTTTGAAAAAGTATAGTACCGTTATTTTTGATATGGATGGAACACTTTTGAATACGCTGGATGACTTGAAAGACAGCGTAAATTACGCTCTTTCGCAGTTCGACATGCCACAAAGGACATTGCCTGAAATAAAAGAGTTTGTTGGTAATGGCGTTCTTCGTCTTATGGAGCTTGCTGTTCCGAAGGGAAGAAAAAATCCGCAGTTTGAGTATGTATTAAATGAATTTAAAATGCACTATTCACAACACTGCAATGATAAAACAAGACCGTATAACGGCGTGCTAGAATTACTTAAAGACCTGTCTGAAAAGGGATACAAGCTTGCAATAGTTTCAAACAAATATTACGATGCAGTTGTTGAACTTAATGAGTTGTATTTCTCAGAGTATATTTCTGTAGCAATCGGAGAAAAAGATGGAATCAGAAAAAAGCCTGCACCAGACACAGTGCAAACTGCTCTTGCAATGCTTGACAGTAAAGAAGAGGATTCAGTATATATTGGTGACTCAGAAGTTGATATACAAACGGCAAAAAATTCAGGGATTGATTGTATCAGTGTATCATGGGGATTTCGTGACCCATATTTTCTTAAAGAGCACGGTGCAACTCTGATTGTAGATATGCCGGAGCAGATATCGCTTATTTTAAAATAATATACCCATAGTTTAGAAAATGTTCATGTTGATTAATACAAAACAGAACCACTGTTCAGAAAAATTACGGTATCAAAATCCTTGATTACCGAAAGGACTGAATCAGTGGTTCTTTTTGTAAAAACAAGTTAGAATATAACATCAATCCGGACAATATAAATATATTACAATGTAGTCATAAAATGGGTAAAAACTTGTAAAATGTGGACTTTAATAGTATAATATATCAATCTACACATTTTGGGGGCTGCTTATAATTGAAGATATCGGTAGCACTTGCTACTTACAATGGCGAAAAGTATATAGAAAAGCAGCTTGAGTCGGTTCTTAAGCAACTTAGAATTGGGGATGAAGTAATTGTTTCAGATGATTGCCCTAATTCCACTATGTCTGCTTTGGTAAAGGAAATAGCAAACTCAGATGCAAGAGTTAAGTATATTGAGGGACCATCACAGGGTGTTATAAAAAACTTTGAAAATGCGATTAAAAACACCACGGGTGATGTAATCTTTTTGTGTGACCAAGACGATGTTTGGCTTGATGATAAGGTTAAAAGCGTTATGCGGGAGATTGAAAACGGTGCTGACCTTGTTTTGCACGACGCAATAGTTACGGATGCGCATTTAAATCATACTTGTGAATCGTTTTTTGAAAAACATAACAGTAAGTCAGGACTTTTAAATAATATTGTTAAAAATTCATATATGGGATGTTGTATGGCTTTCAAATCACAGTTAAAGGGAGATATTATTCCTTTCCCAAAAGAATTGCCGATGCATGATCAGTGGATAGGATTGGTAGCGGAAAAGAAATATAAAGTAAAGTTTTTAAACAAGCCGTTAATTTTATACCGTATTCATGGAGACAATGTAACAGGTGGAAAAACAAAGATTACGGACAAAATCAAATGGCGGATTAATATTTGCAAAAATCTTTTTAGAAAGTAAGAGGAAAAACTATGAGCATAAAAGCTTCAGCTTGCATAGTTACTTACAACAACATAAAATATATTGGCAAAACAGTTGGTACTCTTTTGCGATTTACACAGGGCGTTGACTTTACTCTGTATGTTGTAGACAATGGTTCAACAGATGGAACAATAGAGTTACTTGAGCAGGAATTTAGCACGGCACAAAACCTTAAGATTATTAAAACAGGAAACAACAATGGTTTTGGTGCAGGACATAATGAGATACTTAACATAATTGATTCTGATTATCATGCAGTGGTAAACCCTGATATTATAATAGCAGACGATATAATTGAAAAAATGGCAAAATATATGGAAGAGCATAGTGATATTGACTTGCTTTCTCCACAAATTTGTTTTCCAGATGGCAGGCGTCAAATGCTTGGTAAACGCAGTCCAAAGCTTAAATATCTTTTTGCCAGCAGATTACGTGATGAGGAAAAGCCAAGCAGACTTCTTCGTGAGTACACAATGACTGATGAGGATTGGTCACAGCCATTTGATATTGAAAATGCAACAGGTTGCTTTATGTTCTTCAGAACATCTGCTTTTAAAAGGCTTGGTGGCTTTGATGAACGCTACTTCATGTATTTTGAAGATTGTGATATAACCAGGGAAATACGAAAAACATCACGAGCAGTTTTTTTCCCAGATGCAATTGTTTATCATGTTTGGGGAAGAGATAGCAAGCGTGATTTAAAGCTTATGTCAATACACATAAGATCAATGTTTAGCTATTTTTGGAAGTGGCGGAGGTAAAACGGCAAATGACAGAAGTTAAAAATAATAGTGCTCCCCAAAAAAAGAAGTATTTTAAAAACTTTTTAAAATATCGCTTTTTACTTTGGGAGCTTATAAAAAAGAATATAAAATTACAGTACCGCAATTCAATACTTGGAGTGTTTTGGACTTTTTTACAGCCACTTCTTACAATGATTGTTTTGGTTCTTGTTTTTGGACAAGTCTTTGGTAGAAACATTCCAGGAGTAGTTAACTATCCAACATATCTTCTTTGTGGTAGGCTTATTTATGAGTTCTATTCTCAGGCAACAAAAAAAGCAATGCGTTCGATTTTATCAAACGCAACGATAGTAAAAAAAGTTTATGTCCCAAAGTATATTTATCCGTTGTCAAATGTTACTTCAACATTTATAACATTCGCAATATCACTTTCTGTACTTGTATTTGTAATGGCATATTTCATGATTTTTACAGACACAACAATGCATCTGACACCTTATGTTTTTCTTGCAATAGTACCTATACTGATATTGTTTATACTCTGCATAGGAGTAGGTATGTTGCTTGCAACTCTTGAAGTTTTTTTCAGAGACATTGAGTATCTTTACGATGTGTTTTGTATGCTTTTATTTTACATGACACCAGTTTTTTACGATATTAATCAAATGCATTTAAATCATACTGTTAAATTAATTTTAATGGCAAATCCACTGTATTCAATAATATCTATGTTTCGTAGTTGTGTTCTTTTTGGCGAAATGTGGAACTGGAATTGGTTCTACTATGCACTTGGTATAAGCGTGTTTTTCCTGATTGTCGGTTTCTTGGCATTTTATAAAAAGCAGGACAAGTTCATTTTACACATATAAGTGTTTGGAGGGTTTTATTTGGCAGTACCTGTAATCAGTGTTGAAAATGTCGGAATGATGTTTAATCTCAACAATGAAAAGATAGATAATTTAAAAGAATATATAATAAAAATGTTGACTGGAAAGCTTCATTATAATGAGTTCTGGGCACTTAAAGATATTAACTTCAAAGTAGAAAAAGGTGACAGGCTTGGAGTGATGGGGCTTAACGGAGCGGGTAAAAGTACATTGCTTAAGGTTATTGCAGGAGTAATGAAACCAACTCAAGGCACAGTAAAAGTAAAAGGCGTTATAGCCCCTATGTTGGAGCTTGGTGCAGGTTTTGATCCAAACTATACAGGAGCTGAAAATATCTTTTTGTATGGTGCAACAATGGGATACTCAAGAAAATTTATTCAGTCAAAGTACGACGAAATAATAGAGTTTTCAGAGCTTAATGAATTTATTGATGTTCCTATCAAAAACTATTCATCAGGAATGAAGGCAAGGTTAGGATTTGCAATTGCTACAGCTGTTTCGCCAGAGGTTTTGATTTTAGACGAGGTTCTTTCAGTTGGAGACGCTAAGTTTAAAAAGAAGAGTGAAGCAAAACTTCGTGGAATGATAGATACTGGCATAACAGTTCTTTTTGTTTCGCATAATACAGAGCAAGTTCGCAAAATCTGCAACAAGGCAATAATTTTGCAAAAGGGGCAAATAGTTGCCAGTGGTACAGCGGATGAAGTTTGTAATAAATATACTGAGATGATAAAGAAATAAGGAGGCAGGCACTATGGTGTTCGCAGTTGTATTGGCAGGTGGAAAGGGTAGCAGAATGGGCAATTCTGACACACCAAAGCAGTTTTTAATGCTTGGTAAAAGCCCTATTATAATTCATACAGTAGAAAAATTCTTTGTAAATTCAAAGTTTGAGAAGGTTATAGTTCTTTGCCCTCAGCAATGGGTTTCACATACTGATAATATGATTAAAAAATCTATTAAGGATGATAAAATAGTAGTTATTGAGGGCGGTAGTACAAGGAATGAAACTCTTTATAATGCTATCAAATATATTGAACAAAACTTTGGTTTGGACGAAGAAACAATAATCGTAACTCATGATGCTGTTCGTCCGTTTGTAACTCATAGAATTATAGAAGAAAATATAGAAGCTGCTGGAATGTACGCTGCTTGTGACACAGTTATTCCTGCAACGGATACAATTGTTGAGAGCAAGGATGGAGCAACAATTAGCCAAGTTCCCAACAGGTCAGAATTATTTCAAGGACAGACTCCTCAGTCATTCAAAGCAAAGAAGCTCAAGGAGCTTTATGAAAGCTTGACACAAGAAGAAAAAGACGAGATGACAGATGCCTGCAAAATCTTTTCAATCAAAGGAGAGCCTGTTCATTTGGTGCAGGGTGAAGTTTTCAATATGAAAATCACATATCCATTTGATTTAAGAGTCGCACAGACGATGATTGAAGGAGCAATAGCAAATGATTAGTGCGGTATATCAGCTTACGGCACCCAGAATGATAGAAATAACCTATAACGAGCTCGACATTTCATCGGGTGATGTTTTGGTGCGTCCGATTTACCTTGCAGTATGCAAGGCTGATCAGCGTTATTATCAGGGTACTCGTTCGCAAGCGGCACTCAAAAAGAAGTTGCCTATGGCACTTATTCACGAGTGTGTAGCACAGGTTGTATATGACCCAAAAGGTAAGTTTAAACCAGGAGACAGGGTAATAGCAATCCCAAACACACCAACACAAGAAGATGAATTTATAGCCGAGAATTATAGGTATTCTAGCTATTTTCGTTCAAGTGGATATAACGGATTTTTACAGGACTATGTGCTTATGCCACATGACAGGCTTGTGAAAATAAGCAATGATGTTGATCTATGCGTTGCGGCTTTTACAGAGCTTGTAAGCGTAAGCATGCACATTATAACCCGTTTTGATTCTATAGCTCATAAACGCAGAGAAAAAATAGGCGTATGGGGAGATGGTAATCTTGGCTTTATTACGGCTGTTCTTCTCAAGTATGCTTCACCTGAATCGAAGCTTTATGTGTTCGGTACAAACTCTGACAAGTTGTCTTACTTTACATTCGCAGAAGAGACCTATGATGTTGCTGATATTCCAAGTGATTTAAGTGTTGATCACGCATTTGAGTGTGTTGGAGGAACTGGTGCACAAAGTGCAATTAACCAAATAATTGACCATATTAATCCCGAGGGAACAATAGCACTAACAGGCGTTTCGGAGAACTTTGTGGCGATAGATACAAGGATGATACTTGAAAAAGGCCTGCGTATGTATGGCAGTAGCCGTAGTGGCAGAGTGGATTTTGAGAATACAGTTAAGTTGTATGAAGCGCATCCACAGGCAGTAAAATATTTTGAAAATCTTGTGGGCGATGTTGTAAAGGTAAGAAGCATTACAGACATACACAGGGCTTTTGATTTGGATGTAAATAGAAGAATAGGAAAAACAATAATGAAATGGGATAAATAAGAATATGAAAAGTTTTTTATTTGCATTATATTCTTTATTCTTTAACTTTTTTAAGCTGTTTGGAATCAAGGAATACAGCGTTGTGCTTGTTTCAATGCACAATGCATCGTTTAACGACAGCCTTGGTTATATGAAGCAACAGGCTGAAATAAGAGGATACAAAACAAAACTGATAACTCGCAAGGATTTAGAACTTGTTAGAGGTAAGGGAGTAAAAGAGTTTTTTTGCTCCTTTGGTAGAGCTTTGCGTTTTTTTACTGTTGGTTCTCGTCAGATTGCCAGGGCAAAATATGTGTTTTTAAACGATACATTTATGCCTCTTGCTTATGCAAAGCCAAGTAAAAAAACAATTGTAACACAGTTGTGGCACGCACAGGGTGCATTCAAAAAGTTTGGAATGGATATTGAAATTCCAACCAATATTAGAAAGCGTGAAAAAAAAGCAAACAGCAGGCTTACCTTTGTCGTTTGTTCATCTGTACTTTTAGAGCCTGTTTATGCAAAGGCATTTGGGGTTGACAGAAGTCACGTGCTTCCGCTTGGATCTCCTAGCACAGACTATTTCTTTGAAAAACATAACATAAACGCAATAAGGAACAAATTTGATGAAAATTATCCGCAGTGTAAGGACAAAAAGTTATTGCTTTATGCACCTACATTTAGAGAAGACAAAGAAAAGGACAAACAACTTTTAAGTGCATTTGATGCACAGCAAGTAAAACAAGCTTTAGGCGATGAATACGAGGTTCTTATCAGGTTACATCCGCAAGTACATAACAATATTTCGGCAATAAATGGTGCGGTTGATGTTACAGATTATGAAAACATACACGAACTTTGCCTTTTGTGCGATATTCTTATAACAGATTATTCTTCGGTATGCATGGATTTTTCCATTCAAAACAAACCAATGGTGTTTTACGCATTTGATTTGGATGATTATGAGCACAGCAGAGATTTTTATTTTGATTACGAAAGCTATGTTCCGGGAAATGTTGCAAAGACAATGCCTGAGCTTTTAGAAATACTTAGAAACAATAATTTTGGAATAAACAAAAACAAAGGATTTAGAGAATTTAATTTTGGCGATATAGATGGCACAGCAAGTGATAGGGTTGCAAAAGCCATTTTAAAGACGAGATGATGGGGTGATATTTTGGAAAGCTTTGCAATATTTGGGCTTGTAGCTTTGGCTTTTTCATTATCTTTGATGGGATTACCTTCAAAAGTGAAAAAGCTTGAAAGGCAAATGAAAAAGATTAACCGAAATGAAAAAGGAGAATCAGATATGTCTAAAATGTTTGAAGAATTAAAGGGTAAGGAATGTAAAATTACATTTGATAGCGGAATTCAGTCTTTAAATTACAAGGTTGAAGACTTGGATGATGAATGGGTAAAGCTTATATCAACAGATAAAAAAGGAGTTCAAAAAACAGAAATAGTAAGAATAGAAGATATAAGTAAAGTTGAAATCTTATAATAACATAGTTAAATAACCTGATCAAAAATGAGTGGGTTATTTTAATCGGCTAGATAAAATTACTGACTCAGTGCAATTGTTATTATTTAAAATATAGTTAATATTAATGGAAAACACATAAATAAATGATTTTAAAGATATAATATAATGATTAAAATCATTTATTTATACATAATTTACTCATGGCTTAAATAAAATAAAAAAACTTTGCTAAATTTCTATTGACAAAGTAGTCAAAAATCAATAACATTTATAAGTGTGATATAACTCAAAAACACAAATTTTCAATAAATAAAAATATATCTGTTTAGGAGGAAATATTGCTATGATTTTTGAAAAAATCAGAGGAATAATATGTGACCAACTTGATCTTGAAGAAAGTGTAGTTACTATGGAGTCAAATCTTATGGACGATTTGGGTGCTGACAGCCTTGATCTTATTGACCTTGTTATGTCAATAGAGGACGAGTTCGACATTGAAGTTCCAGATTCTGCAATTGAGAACATAAAGACAATTGCGGATGCTGTAAAGTTCATAGAAGACCACCAGTAATATCAATTTAATTAATGAATTTGAAGACTCGCTTAATGCGGGTCTTTTTACTTTGAACTATTGAAAAAAAACAGTATATAGTATATAATACCTAACTATGATAGTTTAAAGAAGTAAAAGGCGGTAAAGTTATGGCAGATCAAAAAAAGATGGTTGACGAAATCACATCAATGGATGTTGATTTTGCAAAATGGTACACAGATGTGGTGAAAAAAGCAGAGCTTTCATCTTACTCAAATGTAAGAGGGTGCATGGTTGTTCGACCATATGGTACAGCTCTTTGGGAAAATATAAGAAACGAGCTTGACCGTCGTTTTAAAGCAACAGGACACGAAAATGTTATGATGCCAATGTTTATTCCTGAAGGACTTTTGCAAAAAGAAAAAGATCATGTTGAAGGCTTTGCACCTGAGGTTGCGTGGGTAACACACGGAGGCAGTGAAAAGCTTACAGAGCGACTTTGCGTTCGTCCAACATCTGAAACACTTTTTTGTGACCACTATAGTGAGATAATTCATTCATATAGAGATTTGCCAAAGCTTTATAACCAGTGGTGTTCGGTTGTAAGATGGGAAAAAACAACTCGCCCATTTTTGCGTACTATGGAGTTCTTCTGGCAGGAAGGCCACACAATGCACGAAACTGCACAGGAAGCAATAGATGAAACAGAAAGAATGCTTAATACCTATGCTGATTTTGCAGAAAAATGCCTTGCAATACCTGTTGTAAAGGGTAAGAAGACAGACAAGGAAAAATTTGCAGGTGCAGAGTCGACATATACTATTGAAGCATTAATGCATGACGGTAAAGCACTTCAAAGTGGAACAAGTCATTATTTTGGAGATGGGTTTTCAAAAGCATTTGATATTCAATTTACTGGCAGAGACAATAAGCTACAGTACCCTCATCAAACCTCTTGGGGAATGTCAAGCCGTATTATTGGTGCAATAATAATGACACACGGTGACGATAACGGGCTTGTACTTCCGCCAGCAGTTGCACCTGTTCAGGTTGTAATCCTTCCTATAGCAATGCATAAAGAAGGAGTTTTGGATAAGGCAAACGAGCTAGCACAAAGACTTTCAAATTTCTGTCGTGTAAAGGTAGACGACAGTGATAATTCAGCAGGTTGGAAATTTGCAGAGTATGAGATGAAAGGTGTACCGCTTCGCCTTGAAATCGGACCAAAGGATATTGCAAACAATCAGTGCGTACTTGTAAGGCGTGATAACAGAGAAAAGATCTTTGTATCACTTGACGAGCTTGAAACAAAAATACCAGAGCTTTTGCAGGCTGTTCATGACGGACTTTATGAAAAGGCTCTTAGCCGCCGTGAAGAGATGACATATTCAGTAACAAATCTTGATGAGATGATAGAGAATGCCGAAAATCGCCCAGGTTTTATAAAGGCTATGTGGTGCGGTGATCTTGCTTGTGAAGAAAAGCTTAAAGAAGTTGCGGGAGTAACATCACGCTGTATTCCGTTTGAGCAGGAAAAAATAGCAAATACTTGCGTTTGCTGTGGTAAGCCCGCAACTCACATGCTCTATTGGGGCAAGGCATATTAAAGTTGAAACATATTTACATTATATTGCGTTGACTTTAATAAAAATTAAGTTGATATAATTTTAGTATTTATTTTTATCATAACATTAAAAATCCCCGACTATAGAAGTCGGGGATTTAATTATTATATTCATTTTTGGGTTATTTAATGGCTTTATGAAATTATAGATTTTATATACGTAAAAGTTAAAAAATTATAGCTAATTAAATTAAAAAATAAAATGAGTAAAAAGTATATACCAATCGATTAGTATATTCGATGTAGTTAAAGCCCAAGAATAAAATCTGCACTTACCTTGTAAAATTTGCAAAGCGTAATTAGGTGTCGTATAGGCAACTCATTTTGACCTGTCTCATATCTGGAATAAACTTGTTGCGTTGTACCAAGTACTTTTGCAACATCAGACTGAGAAAGGTCGTTGTCTTCGCGTAATTCTCTAATTATTTCTATATATATCTTCATAGAAAACCCTTCCTTACTAAAGTAAGTTTACAATACACAGTTTTATTTTGTTGATATTAAAACAAAATAGGTGTAAAACCAATTCGCTAAAAAACAAAACTATGTATTTATTCTAAAAAGATAAATATATTATGCGTATAAAAACATGATAAAATATATGACACGATGCAACACATATACACATAAGAATTATATGTTCAAATCTTATTATGCTCAAAATATTTGTCACAATACAGAGGTATATTTTTGATATACAATTCAAATTAATAACTTTGTTTTTTAAACACATATTACATGAATAAATATATGTTTAGTTCGACAAAAACAGCTTGACAGGTGACAAATGCTCAAATATAATGTAATAGAATTATTAATCTTGAAGATTAATATATTAGCAAATGAAAATCACAAATTTTTGTATTGATACCATGAAGGTATTGCTGTGCTACATGATGTGGTGCTGTGATTTGTTTTGTGGTATTTTTATTTATTTTTGGAGGTTTTATTATGCATATGGCAGATGCTTTGCTTTCGCCTGCTGTCGGAGGAGTTATGACAGCTATTTCGGTAGGAACATTGGGCTACTCGGCATATAAAGTAAAGAAAGATGATTTGGATGAGAAAAAAGTTCCAATAATGGGAGTTATGGGTGCATTTGTTTTTGCAGCTCAGATGATTAACTTTACTATTCCAGGAACAGGGTCAAGTGGACATATCGGTGGCGGAATTATGCTTGCTGCATTGCTTGGTCAATATCCAGCGTTTTTAACAATAGCAGCTGTTCTTATTATACAGGCGTTGTTTTTTGCAGATGGTGGATTGTTGGCACTTGGATGTAATATCTTTAACATGGGTTTCTTCTCTTGTTTTGTTGCATATCCGTTGATATTTAAACCAATTCTTAAAAAAGGAATAAATACCAAAAATATAACAATTGCTGCTGTTTTGTCAACTATAATTGGCTTGCAGTTTGGTGCATTTAGCGTTGTTCTTGAAACTTTGGCATCTGGTATAACAGAGCTTCCATTCAAAACATTTGTTGCTCTTATGCAGCCTATTCACTTGGCAATAGGTTTGGTTGAAGGTATTATAACTGCAGCAGTCGTAACATTTGTTTATAAAATGCGTCCTGAACTTTTAGAAAATTCTGTAAGCGGAAAAGCTATGCGCGATATTTCTATGAAAAAAGTTCTTTCTGTTATGGCTGTTTTAGTAGTGGTTGTAGGTTGTGTATTGTCACTTTTTGCTTCTGCATATCCAGATGGACTTGAGTGGTCAATGGAGGGCGTTTCAGGTACAGCCGAGCTTGAAGCAAGTGGTGGAATTTACGATTCGTTATCAGCCTTGCAGGAAAAGCTTGCGTTTTTACCCGATTATTCATTCAAGAGTGATGAGGATGGCTCTAACCTTGGAACAGCAACATCAGGTATTGTCGGAGCTATATTAACTCTTGGACTTGCAGGTATTGTTGGTGTTAGCATATCTGCAATCAAGAAAAAGAAAAAAGATAAATAAAACATAAATTTGATTTAACATATGATATGAGCCACATCTTAAATTATATTGATGTGGCTCATCGTTGTGTAAAGTGTGGTGATGAAATGCAGGATTTTAATAGCAAAATTAGTGGAATGAGTAAAATTGAAGAATTGTCTCAGAATACCACTTGTATTCACAAAATGCACCCAATGTCTAAGCTTATTACGACACTGGTGTATGTAGTTACGGTAATATCATTTAACAGATATTCAATAACTGCACTTGTTCCTTTTATTTTTTATCCTGTAATTTTGATGTCACTTTCTGAAACACCGTATAAGCCTTTTTTTAAGCGTTTACTCGTAGCATTGCCATTTTCAGCTATGGCGGGAATATCAAATATTATTTTTGACAAGGAAATATTAGCTACAATTGGCGGAATTTCAATAAGTGCAGGAGTTGTATCCTTTATTTCAATTATTTTAAAAACAATATTAACTGTGTTTGCGGTGTTGATTTTGATGTCAACAACAAAATTGACAGAGCTTGCTTTTCAGCTTACACGAATGAAAATACCCTCAATATTAGTTTTGCAATTAACGATGACATATAGGTATATAAGTGTTTTACTAAAAGAAGCTTCAACAATGTTTACAGCGTATATGATTCGTTCAACTGACCATAAGGGAATTAAGTTTAAGGATATGGGAGTGTTTTTGGGTCAGCTGATTTTGCGTAGCATGGATAGAGCCGAGCGTGTGTATTGTGCAATGAAATGCAGAGGTTTTAATGGTGAATATAATAGAACTTGTAGCAAAAGAATAAATTTGAAAAGTTATGTATATATGATTGGCATATCTTCACTTATAATAATTTTTAGGTTTTATAATTTTAGTATGCTGCTTGGCAGTCTTTGGGGGTAAATGAGTATGATAAGTGTAAAAGATTTGAACGTAAGTTATCCCGATGGAACAGACGCCATTAAAAATATAAGTTTTGATTTGCAAGATGGAGAAAGTGTAGCTCTTGTAGGTGCAAACGGGGCAGGAAAATCCACTTTGCTTTTGTCACTTGTTGGAGTCATAAAGCACAAAAATGGTACGATAAGTATAGATGATTTAGAACTGAGTAAAAAAACCTTAAATGATTTTCGAAAAAGAATAGGCATGGTTTTTCAAAACACCGATGACCAGTTATTTATGACAAGTGTTATGGATGATGTTGCATTTGGACCAAGAAACTATGGAATTATTGAAACTGAAGTTAAAAAAATAGTAGATGAAACATTAGTATCTTTGGGTATTATGAATCTTAAATATAGAATGCCACATAAACTCTCTGGGGGAGAAAAGAGAAGTGTAGCACTTGCATGTGTGTTGGCTATGAAGCCATCTGCAATACTTTTTGATGAGCCATCATCATTTCTTGACCCCAAAGCACGAAGAAAGATGATGAACTCATTGCGTGATTTAAAATGTACCAAGCTTATTGCAACGCATGATTTAGATATGGCTTTAGAAGTTTGCGAACGCACGATAGTTTTAAAAAATGGAGAGATTTGTGCAGACGGTAAAACTAAGGATATTCTAATTAACGAATTATTTATGGATGAATGTGGACTTGAGCTTCCACTTTCGTATCAACATATAAAGTAATATAATGATAAAAGCACTCATACTGATTTTAAGTATGAGTGCTTTGTTATAAAAATAATAATTTATTCAAATAAGTCAGGGTTTTTCTTTTCTTTCACAGATGTGTACACCCTAAGGTTATTACTTTTGTCACAAGTAGCAAGATATACTTCATGAGCAGAATTATATCCTTGCAATTTTAATTCGTTTTCAAGCCACTCTACATTTTTACCCATCATTTTTAGATTAGTGCTCATTATATGGCCATCCAGAATAACACTTGAAATTAGATAATCTTGCTTTGGAGAAAGATTAAGGTCATCAGGAGTAGCAGGCCGTTGTGTAGATACAGGTAAAAAACTTACTGTACCATTATGCTCTAAAATTGCAGTTTGGATTTGGCTTAAATCAAAATAACCGTCAACGCGGCACAGCGTTAGAAAATCGCTCAAATCAATTCTTGCTTTTTTAAAATTATCTCTGTAAAATTTTCCGTTGTCGTAAAGAAGAATAGTGCGTCCTGCAAATAATTTACGAAGAGTAATAGATTTGGTACATATCACAGAGATAAAATAGGCCATAAATCCGTAAACAACCATTGCAATAATAGAGAACAATGGATTTTTCTCAAGTTCTGTTGCCATTTCGGCGGCAATTGAACCAATTGTAATTCCAGTTATATAATCAAACATGTTAAGCTGGGAAAGCTGTTTGTTTCCCATAAGCTTGGTAAGCAAAAACAATACAACAATTGAAAAAACAGAAGAAAGCAAAACTTGTAAATACTGCATAAAATTACACAACTCCTTTATGCAATATTATTTACCTATTGTATTTTTATATTCAACTTTGGTTGAATTGATTTTTATGAGCAAAAATGCTATACTTTATAAGAATTTTTTTAAAAACTTTATTTGTTAAGGGGATTTTAATGTATACAGAAGATGATTACTTCAACGCTAATTTAGAAATAAAAGAAGCGTATACAGATAACGAACAATTAACTTTGAGTGCACGCCTTGTTTGTGATTACAGTCCATTAGTGCGTTCTCCAAGGCTTACAGTGTGTTTTAAATGTGGTGAGAAAACTCGATTTTTACCATTTTTAATAACGTCTTATTTTCCTCATGAAGATTTAAAAACATGCACAATAATAGCTGATTACACATTTGATATTAACTACTTGTTTTTAAAGCCTGTTGATGGCGGGAGTGTAAGCTTGCGTTTTGACCTTGAGTATGGTGACAATTATATTCAAGGAGTTGAACTAAAATATAACGTTGATACAGTGCTTGGCGACCATATGTACTACATATCCAAGCGTGATAGTGTAAATTATCTTGAAATTTGTAAAAAGCCTGAATTTGTATCAAAGAAACAGCCCAATCGATTGGCATTGTTCATAAAGCATTTTATATCAGACGTATATAATTTTTTACTTAGAGTAATTGGATATATATGTATTCCATTGTTTTTAATAGATGCTGTAATGGCAAAATTAAGCCTTACTGGCTACAATAGAAAAATTTCTTCTCGTGAGGGTATATTGTTTTTTGCAGACCATGTAAGACTAAGGTTTAGAGCAATTACAAAGCAGGATATAGGTAGGGGAAGATCTAAGCGTAACTTGGTGTCTTTTGCTGCAGGATTGTTTTCTAACATCAAAATAAAGCAAAACAGAGTGACTTTTCTTTCAAACAGGAGAGATGATCTGTCAGGCAACTTTGAATATATTTATAATATTTTAAAGCAGGATGAGTCACTCGACATTCAAATGCTTTTGGATTCCACACCACCACACAGAATGAGTAATAAGAATATATTTAAATTTGCAAAGCTCTATTCAACATCGGCTGTTGTGATTGTTGACGATTTTTATGAGTTTACAAGCATAGTACCAAAAAAAGAGGGTGTAAAACTTATTCAGGTTTGGCATGCATGCGGAGCATTCAAAACATTTGGATTTTCAAGGATTGGTAAGCCGGGTGGCCCGCGTCAAGCAACTCCTCACCACAGATGTTATGACTATGTAGTGGTAAGTTCCGAAAATATTCGTACGTATTATGCAGAGGGTTTTGGAATTTCTCTTGATAAGGTCGTTGCAACAGGCGTTCCAAGAACAGATATTTTCTTTGATGAAAATTATAAGGAACAAAAACGCAAAGAATTTTTTGAAAAGCATCCAAATCTTAATGGCAAAAAGATAATGCTGTTTGCTCCAACATTCAGAGGGAATGGCAAATTAACAGGCTCTTATCCCGTCAAAAAGTTTGATTTAAAAACGGTGTACGAGCAAACAAATGGAGAATACGCAATAATAGTAAAGCTTCATCCATTTATTAAAGATAAGTTTAAAATCCCTCAGGAATACAAGGATTATATCCTCGAATATTCTGAAAACTCAGAGCTTAATGATTTGCTATTTGTTACCGATTTGCTTATAAGCGACTATTCTTCTGCAATATTTGAAGCATCACTTCTTAATATTTCAATGCTGTTTTATGCATTTGATTTGAACGAATATATAGCAAGCAGGGATTTTTATTGTGAATACAAATCTTTTTTGCCAGGCAAGATAGCATATGATATGCAAGGCTTTTTGCGTGCTGTTAACAATAAGGACTTTGAAACACAGAAGATAGAGGAATTCAGGAATAAATTCTTTGACGAGCAGGACGGAGGTTCTGCAAAGCGTGTTGCAAAGCTTGTTCAAAACATAATTAAAGGGCAATAAAACAAAAAGTAGACACATTAAAAACTTTATGGTTTTCATGTGTCTACTTTTATATTGCCGTTGTATTGAATTGGTGGGTATTACTTTTATGCCTGATCATTGTGAAAAAGCAGAAAAAACATATCAAAGTATTGTAGTTAATTTAAAAAAACGGTTAAATACTATTGACAATATAATATATAAAAGTGTATAATACCTCTTGCGTTGATGCGGAATTGTGTAATGGTAGCACGGCAGACTCTGACTCTGTTTGTGAGGGTTCAAGTCCTTCTTCCGCAGCCATGTAGTAAAGCCTTGATAAACCGTATAACTACGTTGTTTATCAAGGCTTTTTTATGTCTTTTATTTGGAAAATTCTGGATAAATTGGGTTGATTTTAGGCGTTTTTGAGACGACAGACAGACGACAAACAGGGTCTCAGACGACAAAAAGACGACAAAATGATTTTGAAAATAGAGAACTGAGAGTGCTAAAATGCACTCTCAGTTTTTTCTTGATTAATATAATTTTTATTTATTTTTTTGTTAATTAATTCTTTAACTTCTTTTTCCGTTTCAGAAGTGTAATGCGTGTACACATTTCCAGTAGTGGATATATCGCTATGGCCTAACAAAACTTTTGCAATATTAATTGGAACTCCAGCAAGCTCATAATCAGTTGCACATGTATGCCTCAAACAATACGGTGTCAAATCATCAGCAACAACGGATAGAACAATTTGATTGCGGTAAACTTTTGCACCCATAGAAATATCAAGCTCTCTTTTAAAGTTGTTCCAGAAGCATCTCAATGACTCTTCGGTCATCTGCTTTAAAGGATTTAGCTTTTGATGGAACACAAACGTTGCCTTTGCATTCTCTTTTTCAGCCATAAAACGTTCGACCAGCTCTTTAGGCATTGGCACAGACCGTACACCAGCATCCGTCTTTGATTTTCTAATCTTTATAACTTCATTTCCAAAGTCAATATCGCACCACATTAAATTCTTGGTCTCAGAAGGTCTAAGACCACAATATAGCATTGTAAGAATCCATAAACCTGCATGATGCCACTCGGCCACTTTAAGAATATGCTCACGCTCAAATGGAGTAATGCTCCTGTGAGTTCCACTGCTACAAGCGGGTAATGTGAGTTTCCTTGCAGGGTTTCTGTTTATATATTCATTTTCAACCGCTTCATCAAATATTTGATACAAAGTCATTCTGATTTTGGAAACATGGCTCTTACTTTTCCCCGATTGAGAATTAACAACCTTTTGGCAATGTATTTTCTTAATATCTTTTAGTGACATTTCACCGATAATAGGATTAATATGATTTTTTAGGTTAGCCTCATAAGTCTGATAGTTCTTGTCGCAAATAGCACCTTGCTTATAGGTTTCTAACCATTCGTCAGCCCAACGATTAAATTTTGTGTTGCCATTGAATGTAATCTCTCCACGCTCAATCTCTATTTTAGTGCGAACGATTTTCTCCTGCAACTCTTTTTCGCTTTTGGCCCTGACAGCAATTTTACGCTTGTTGCCTTTGCTATCGAATACGGTTATCTCTTTTCTGTAATATCCGTCTTTATTCGGCTTCATATATTTTCACTCCCTATCGATATTTATTAATTTGCCCTATCCTGAAACGATAAACAGGCTAGGGCGTTTTTTATATACTTTTATTTTTGCCGTAAAAGATACGACCATCATCTAAATGCTTTTTATACATACAAGCACAGGATGCATAAATTATATCTGGATGAACGCAAGACTTAGAATTACTGCATTCAATATAGTGCCCACAACATCCAAAGCTTGCAAAATTAAAAGAATCAATAAAAATTTTATTAAAGATATCAGGCAAAACATTTAAACAAGGTTCTCGGAAAATAGAAAAACTCACTTTTAAAAAAAAATCATTTTTGTTAAGCTTATAATTAATATTATTTTCTTTGAATAAATTTTCAAATTTTTTATTGAATGACATATAAGGTCTTTCGCATGTTGCGTTTATACGAGCAAAAAGAAAATTATTTGCACAATTTAATCTATAAGAATTAGATTCAAGAGAAATCATAATACTGTTATATGTATTAAAATTCCATTCCTTGGCTTGGCTTTTTTTAATAAACAAACTAGAGGTTTCTAAAAATTGAGGGTTTATTATATTTGAGATAATTTCAAGAACTTCATTTTCAGTCCAGTCATGACATTCTTCCAATTCTTTTTCAATACAATTCAATAGAGTTTCCAAAGATATTATTTTAATATTTGATCCTTGTGCTTGCAGAGCTTCGGCTTTAATTATTTTATTGCTTTTTACTTCATCTGAGTGTGCTAAAACATTAATATCTTGCATGCCTACAATTAAATAATTAGTTGATTTTGTAACAGTGTTTTTTGAAATGCCACCATTTGATTCAATAATATCTATAATTTCTTCTCTTGTATAATCTTCAAATTCCCCTGTGATAACAAATTTTTTGTTTTTAAACTGAATTGATTCACATTCTGAATAAGTAGTGTTAGATTGTTTATATATAGGTTTTACACCAAAATTATTCCAACCCTTTTTATTATCTGAATTTTTATGATAACTAGCATTTAGTGTATTTGCAAAAACGTCACAGTCATTATTTTCTAACATCATAATCATTAATTCAGCACAAGCCAAGCTATCGCAACAACATTCGTGATGATTGTTAAGGCTTATTTCAAAATACTCACATAATGAATCAAGTGTATGTCTATCTAAATTAGGATAATTTTGCCTTGATAATTCAAGAGTACAAAAATAAAGTATTTCAGGAAGTTCAATTTTATATTTTTTGCATACTTTTTCAAGGACAGATTTATCAAATGGCACATTATGTGCCACGACAGGATACTTTACAAATAAATGTTTTATTTCATCCCAAACCATAGGAAAGGTTGGAGCGTTTACAACGTCATCAGCAGTAATTTTATGTATTAAACTATTTATATGAGAAAATTCATCTTCTGGATTAATCAAAATAGATACTGATTTTTCTATACAATTTTCTTTTACTATAGTAATACCAAGAGAACATGGCGAGTCGTGTTTTTGATTTGCAGTTTCGAAATCAATAGCAATGAAATCCATTTCTACATCTCCATTTCAAATTTTATTGCCGCAAGCAATATTTGCTCTGCCAATAACTTAATTCTAAAACGGCATGTAAATAATTATCACATATTTTTAGTCATTTTGCAACTTGATTTGACAATTAACATCCTTATTCGAACTTTTTATTTTAACCTATGGGGTTATTTAAATATAAAAGGGTAATAGCAAACATATGCGATTGTTGACACGTAATATAGAGTATTAAAAATTATAAATTAACCTGCCAATTCGGCTTGAATTTCATTTTTTATAACAGGCTCTTCATCATAGAAGTGGTTACGCTTTATGTGTTCCAATTCGTGATTAAGAGCCTTTTTTTGTTTTTCTATGCAAAGGGTTGAGTTGATATAAATGTTAAATGTGTCATCTTCGTTTGGTATCGTCACACCTCTTACAGTTGACGGTAAATTAATATACCTAACAAAAATATCAAACAATATTATGTCACTTCCTTAGAGCTTCAATAATTGCGACAGCCTTTTCAACATCTTCTTTTGTAGCATCTTTAGATAGTTGAAATAACATACGTATTTCGGGGCGGTTTTTTAATACTTCAAGATATTCTGTTAGCTCGTCCGTTTCTTTATTATTTGGGTTTTCTACTAAATCAGATTTATTTATTCCAAAATAATTCGCCATTAGTTCAATCTTATCAATTCGAGGATATGAGTTTCCATTTACCCAGTCAGAAAAAGTAGTATATTTAACTCCTAATGCATTACACATATCGGTTCTTGTTTTATTATTGATCTTCATATAATGCTTGATATTTTGAGCCATTATTTCTTTATTTCCAAGTCCGCTCATTATTTCACCCCTTTTTTATTTTGATTATACGCTGTAATCGTAAAAAAATCAATAATTATTTAAAAAAATACGAAAAAACCGTTGACATTACGATTAAACCGTTGTAATATTAATTTAGGAAGAGCGGAGGTGAGATAAAATAATGCAAAAGTTAACACTCAAAATGGCACGCGAATTATCAAATTTTACTCAAAATGAAGCTGCTAGTAGAATAGGCATAAGCACAGATACACTAAGCAATTATGAAAGAGGTAAGTCGTATCCTGATATTCCCGTTCTTAGAAAGATAGAACTTGTGTATGGAGTAAGATATGACCAAATTATTTTTTTGCCCCTAGATTACGATTTAATCGTAAATTATATTTGATACCTGAATACCCCTACTACATAATTCTATCACAGACAATTGACACATAGCAATAACTTAAAACGACAAAATTCGTATATCAACGGTTAAAGTCCCATACATGGGACAGAAAGGAGAACTAAAATGGCAGAGCGTAAAGACATATTACATGATATTAGAACACAAGCAGGAAACGCCCTTAACAAATCAGAAGTGGGCAGGTATTTAGGCTTTGGCAAAGAAGCAACAAATTCTTTTTTGCAGGATGTGCCGTTTTATCATTTAGACAACAAAACAAAAATCTATCTTGCAATTGACCTTGCGAAAAAGATAGATAGGTGCGGTTCAAGATAATGGAGGATAGCTATGAAAAGTTCAAATAAGCTTTGTAGTTGCGACATCTTTTTAATTATTTCAATTTTTATTCTTGGAACTCTGTCGGTCGTAGCGTTGCTGTGCAAAGTAAACCGCTTTGAAGCAAGGCAAGCAGAAGCCCAAACGATAATTGAGAGCACCACGAAAGCGGACAAGCCTATAACTGCAGTTGATTGCAAACAAGTATATTACGACATCCCGCTTGAAAAGCAGTACCAAGACTTTGTTTTTGCTATGTGTGAAAAGTACAACGTGCCTGTAAATATCGTGCTGGGCATCATGTGGAGGGAGAGTAAATTTTATTTTATGGCAGTATCTTCGGATAAGCAGTGTGTTGGCATAATGCAAGTTAAGCGTATTAATTATGATGAACTCAACAAGCAACTTGGTATTACAGATTTAACCAACCCACAACAAAACATTGAGAGCGGGATATACATATTTTCAAAGCTGTTAAGTAAATACGGAGATTGTCACAAAGCTTTGGTCTGTTATAACTGTGGCGAAAGTGGAGCTAAAGATTTAATAGCAAGCAAATACTCAATTGATGTTATGAACTACGCAGTACAACTCAAACAATTATAAAAATGGAGGAATAGATATGAAAAAACAAATATTTGACGAACTTAATTTATTATGCGTTCCAACCAGTTTGGTTGGTAGGGACTATCTTGAAACAGCGGTAGAACTTATGCTGATTGATCCAGATATAAAAAAGAGCATAACCAAAAGGTTATACCCTACTATAGCTTTAAAACATAACACCACAACGACAAGAGTTGAGCGGGCAATCCGTCACGCAATAAGCAAATCAATTAACAACCTTGATATTGACTTTATTTTCTCATACTTTGGTTATCGCAAAGAGCTGAAAATAACCAACTCTGAATACATAAGCATGATTGCACGCAGGCTTCAATTTGAGGAAATTTGACATGGTAGATGAAATTTGTAACAGATGTATTCATATTCAAGAACTATTAGCTGCTTTACCTAACAAACCGCAAATATGCAAAGAATGTACTAAAGACAAAAACAAAAGTGGGTACACGAAACATATTAATTGGGAGTGGAAAGATAGGGGGCAGACTGATGCTTAACTGTGCAGTAATCATGGGTAGGCTAACGGCAATACCAGAACTCAAGACAACAAACAGCGGGCTTTCCGTCACATCATTTACCGTTGCTGTTGAGCGTGCGTTCGTAAAAGCAGGACAAGAGCGACAAGCTGATTTTATCAATGTTGTTGCATGGCGTAGCACCGCCGATTTTATTACTCGCTATTTTAGTAAGGGTTCAATGATTGCAGTTCATGGCTCTATCCAAACTCGCAATTATGAGGACAAGCAGGGCAATAAACGTATCGCATTTGAAATTGTAGCAAGCGAAGTGAGTTTTTGCGGTTCAAAGAATGAGAGCGGGCAAGCAACAAACGAAATAGAGCGGATAGCTAATCAGCCAATAAGCGGAGGATTTAGCAATAATGTAGGACCAAACGATTTTACAATGCTTGATGTTGGCGATGACGATGAATTACCTTTCTGAGGAGGCTCTATGAATAACACTGAACTTAAAGAAGCTTTATTAACAGGACAAGCAGTAAAACACACAGACTTTTTGCACCAGTTTTCCAATGTTACAGTCACTGCAATTATCTATCGAGCAAAACAGGGCGAAATTCAAATGTTAGCCGAATTGAAAGACAAAAGTGGAGCAACCTACATAGCCAATCCACAATACATAGTTATAGACGAAAAGAGCTGCAACTCACGGCAATGAGTTGCAGCATAATATTGAAGCCTAGCAATGACTTCTACTTTGTAAAAAGCAAATATATTATAGCATTTTTAGAGTGGAAAGTCAATTTTTAAAAGCGGCGAATGCTCGCTTTAACCCCTTGGTCAGAGTATTAACTTAATGACCATTTCACACTTTTAGGAGGTGCTATTTTATGCCATACATACAGCGTATAGTATGGGCTGGTAATACCGTAGAAGTGAAGAAGTATTTCTCAACACAGTACGGAAAGAAAAATCAAGAAAGAGGCATAAGAGAAAAGCCTACGCCAGAAGAACAAATGCGAGTTAATGAAGATCATGCAGAAGAAAAGTTGAGATGGCTCATAAATACAAACTTCAATGAGAACGACATTCATCTCGTAGTGACCTATTTCAAAGATATCAGACCTGATATTGAAACAGCATTGAAGCAAAGACAAAACATGCTAAGAAGATTTGCAAGAGTTTATGAAAAACAAGGTCTTGAATTCAAGTACATAGCAGTAACGGAATACAAAAACAAAGCGATACATCATCATTTGATAATCAATCAGATTGATGTTGCATTGTTACAGAAGAAATGGCCATACGGTAAACTTCGCCCAACATATCTTGATAATGATTATGCCAAGTTGGCAGCATATTTAATCAAAGAAACGAGCAAAACATTTCGTGATGAAGATTGCCCGATAACAAAGCGTTGGTCCGCAAGCAGAAATCTAAAAAAGCCTAAGATAAAAAAGCAAATTATAAAAGCATCAAAGTGGAACAACATACCAAAGCCAATAAAAGGCTACTACATAGACACGGACAGCATTTACAACGGACAGCATAAATTTACAGGACATCCATACCAGACTTATGTAATGAAAAGAATTGAATAGGAGGGATTTTTTAAAATGCCAAAGAAATTGATGTACCCAAGAAACAATATAAACGAAGTAGCAATGTTTTTTGACGAAACAACGAAAGAATATCTCCGTTGCAGTGATTTTAACCACGAGAGCGGGCAATACGATACTGAATTAAGATTTACAAATTCGCTTGAAGCGTGGACAAGCTACCTCGATGCTTTAGATTCAATAGTGAGAAAGCAAATCATGAGTAAATACACACTTGAAGAGTTGGGGCTTACCTTATAAGAAACGGAAAAAGCATTTGCACAGAGTAATTAATATAGAATGAATTATTTATCAATTCCAAGGCATGAATAACTACATAAGGTTTTTGAAGGGGAAGTAATTCATGACGGAAAAAGAGATCGTGCAAATGTTTTATGAAGGCTACAGTATAAAAAAACTTGTGAAAATTGTTTTGCATGAAGATAAAGTTAGAAAAAATTTTAAGTCGGAGATGCTTACAAGGCATGAAGCACTGTTTATTATTGAATCCGCTATTATTGAAAGTTTGAAAAAGGAGCATAAACAGAATTAAAAAACAAGGAGGTAACGCATTACAAATAAAGCTTAGTCATGAGCAAAGGCAAGCTTGGCTACAATATTATATCAATCTCTGAAATGACAGAAACTCATCAAGGCAAAGGAGCCATTGCTTGCGATTATTTAGCTGTTTTTGGATTGCAGATATTAAGACTCTAAAATTTAATTATCTTCTTTTCGAGTTGACTTACCCAACAAATCATAAATAGAACAATAACTAAAAATCACAGTAACAAATAGAAGTATTGCAAAGATAATTGCGAGTGTTTTAAACCAACCTGTGATTATTTCCGTAAGTCCAAACACGAGCAATAAAACGCCAATACTTGCTCTAACAATCTTATCAGTAGTACCTACATTTTTTTTAAAATCTAACTTCATAAATATCACCTCATCCTTAGTATTATATTTTTTTATCTTTGATATTCGTAAAAGTTTATAGGCTGTAGTTGGAAATGTGAAGGATAATATTAAGTAGTGATTTAAAAACAAAGAGGAGCGGGAAAGTTAATTTTTAAAAAAGTTAAAGCTTTTAGAAGCACAACAGTAACATTCAAGGTTTGCGTTGATGCATTGCAGCAATGATGACAGAACAAAAAAGGAGATAACGCATGACCAATAAAGAACTATCACAGATTTATTACCTAAAAAAAGAAATGAAGCTTATTGATGAACGGCTCGAAGAGTTACAAACAAAAGCAACAAGAATAACATCAAACATATCAGCACAGCCAACAGGTAGCGGAGACTTTGCTGGTGCAAGTTTTGAAAACAATGTTGACAAACGCATTGAATTAGAGAAACGACTTGCAGAACTGAAACAACGTATAAACACAGAGACACTTCGCATTCAGGATTACATATACAACATTGATGAAAGCCTCATGCGAATGATAATAACGCTTAGGTGCATCAATTGTTATTCTTGGGTTAAGGTTGCAATGACGATAGGAGGTTCGAATACAGCTGATAGTGTACGCAAAATTTATATAAGATATATTTCAACTCATTAATCTTGTCCGTTTTGTCCGCTATACATCCGCTACAATGTTAATATAGAAAGTTTAAGAGAGCGGGCAAACGCTTCATACTTTCAAAGAGTCTCTTCGGAGGCTCTTTACTCTTAATATTTAGATATATATAGCATGCTGGAAAATATTGTGATATAATATTGTTTATTGGAATTAAGACTATTGGTAAAATAAGTTACTATTATTTGAAGTGGGAGAAAAGTATGTCTGAGTTTTACAAACAATATTTTGAACTTGAAAATGATGAAGCTGAAATATATAAAGAAGAATATATTCGTAAGTCTATTAAAAATAATATGTTATACAAATTTGTAGGTTTTGACAAAAATATAGAACTTAATAAAAGCAAATTAAACCTATTTGAGAATGATTTGATATGGTCTAGCCATATTAAGTATTTTGAAGATAAAAGTGAATTGAAAACGCCATTTAATATCAGAAAAGTAGCAAAAGCTACACATATTACAAAAGCAAATATTCAATTTAAATTTAATGCTTTAAGAGAACTTTATGATGTGTCATGCTTTACAAAAGATATTACAGATTTTATGTGGGAAAATTATGCTAACTCTTATAATGGTTTTTGTCTTTGCTTTGACATATTAGATTATGATAAGTTATATCCCGTTGTATATCTAAATAAAAATAAAGTTGATTTAACAGAAAGTATAATAGAATCTGTAAATGATATACAATCTAAAAGTGCTAACCTTTCCTCAAAAGAGGCAAAGAAAGTTTCTATTTTACCAATTGTACTTAAAGACGAAAAATATAAATATGAGAAAGAAATTAGATTCTTTTTTTGTCCGTTTGATGATGAAAATGGAGAATTTGGTGGTCTTGTTTTTCCTAATATAAAAAATGAATTTAATTATAAGGGAACTCCTGTTAGTTATGACTATATTGGAATAAAATTAAAAAAAATCATTATTGGTTATAAGTGTAATGAAATATATAAAACAAAACTAATAGATATTTCTAAAAGTAAGGGTATAGAAATCGAAAAAGATACTACATACTACAACAGGGCAAATGAAAGGATTAAAACAAATCAAGTGGACCAATATCATCTGAATAGATAATCATAAAAGTGCAATGATAATATTGAGGTGATATTTATGATATTAAAATACAGAAAAAATGTAGGCACTACGGATAGAATCATAAGAGGTATAATTGCAACCATGTTATTTATCAGTGTTATTTTTAGTTATTGTATGGTCTATGATTTAATGGGTTGTTCAACCCGAAAGAAACAATGGAAGTTTTAAATTTAATGAAATATTAAAAGCGTTTCGATTAGTCGGAACGCTTTTATTTTGAGGTGTGAGCAGGTGAAACCTTGGGCAGAGAAGTTTTATAACAGTGATCGTTGGCGTGAGTGCAGAGATGCTTTTCTATCTTCAAAGTTATATTTGTGTGAGCGTTGCTCCACTCCTGAGAATCCAATGCCAGCAAAAATAGCTCATCACAAAAAATATCTAACGGCTAAGAACATTAACGATCCTTACATTTCATTGAGCTTTGAAAACTTAGAAGCTCTGTGTCAAGATTGCCACAATAAAGAACATCACAGGGGCGAAATCAAAACAAGATACAAGTTTGATGCACAGGGAAATTTATTGCAATCCCCCCCATCAAAATAATTTCCTTCGGGGGATGAACACCGAAGGGGGAGGTTAAAAAAACTCTGCAAGGTTCGTACAAGGGGGTGTGGTCTGGAGGTGAAAATATGGCAACTGATACTATTACATCTAAAGAAGAGAAAATAGAAAAAGAAGTAAGAAGACTTAAAAAAGTCTTTAAAGATTTGGATAAAAACAAGCTATCTACCGTTAATTCATTGATAGATAATGCAGCTTTTATGGCAGTTTCTTTAGAGGAATTGCAGGAAGCCATAAACGCTAACGGATACACAAGCGAATACCAAAACGGTGAGAATCAGTTCGGAACAAAGAAAAGCCCAGAGGTTGAAATACATATAGCAATGACAAAAAACCACGCCTCAATTATAAAGCAACTCGCCGAATTAGCACCACCACAAAAGAAGAAAAAAAGCAAGCTTGAAGCAATGAGGGATGAGTAATGCCATTTGCAAATTATATCTATGAGTATTACTACAAAATTACAAGCGGTGAAATTTTAGTAGGTAAATGGATACTTGCTATTTATAAAATTATTGTTACTGGACTTGAAAAGGGACAGTATTTTTTTAATGCCCAAAAGGCAAACAAGGCTATAAGGTTTATAGAAAACTTTTGTCACCACAGCGAGGGCAGAGAAGATTTATTAAAGCTGGAGCTTTGGCAAAAAGCTATTGTTTGTGTGATGTTTGGTATCGTTGATGAGAAAAGCATTCGTATCTTTAGAGAAGTTTTTATTGTCATTGGCAGAAAGAACGGTAAAACACTTTTTGCAAGTGCGGTCATTGCATATATGGCATATTTGGATGGAGAATATGGAGCAAAAATCTATTGCCTTGCACCAAAACTCGAGCAGGCCGAAAAAGTGTATGACGGCTTTTTTCAGATGATTCAAAAGGAAGATGACCTAGGAGAGCTTGCAAAAAAACGCCGTAGTGATATTTATATTCAGGAAAGCAACACAAGCGTTAAACCACTTGCTTTTAATGCCAAAAAGTCAGACGGTTTTAACCCTCACTTGGTCGTTAATGATGAGGTTGCAAGCTGGGTTGGTGACGGCGGACTCAAGCAATACGAGGTAATGAAGTCTGCTTTGGGTGCAAGAAAACAGCCAATGATTTTAAGCATTTCAACAGCAGGATACATAAACGATGGCATATATGATGAGCTTATGAAACGCTCTACCGCATTTTTGAAAGGCAACAGCAAAGAGCGTAGATTATTACCGTTTCTATATATCATAGACGATATAGAAAAGTGGAACGACATTGGCGAGCTTAAAAAGTCCAACCCGAATATGGGCGTATCTGTCACAGAGGACTTCTTTATAGAAGAAATTGCAGTTGCAGAAAGTAGCCTTAGCAAAAAGGCGGAGTTCCTTACAAAGTATTGCAATATAAAACAAAATAGCTCTATAGCTTGGCTTGATTATAATGTTGTTGACAAAGCGGGCAATGAAGAGCTTACCTTAAATGACTTTAGAAATACTTATGCCGTTGGCGGTATAGATTTATCCCAAACAACGGACCTTACAGCCGCAACAATCATAGTGGAGAAAAACAAAAAGCTGTATGCGTTCACTCAATTCTTCATGCCAGCAAATAAGCTTGAACAAGCAACAGCAACAGACGGTGTGCCTTATGAAATCTTTGTTAAAAAAGGAGTGCTTACCCTAAGCGGTGAAAACTATGTAAACTACAAAGATGTGTTTAACTGGTTTGTAATGTTGATTGAGGTTTATGGCATAAGAACGCTAAAAATCGGCTACGACAGGTATTCGGCTCAATACTTGGTGGATGATTTGAAATGTTATGGTTTCCACACTGATGATGTATATCAAGGCGAAAACCTAACGCCAGTTATAAAAGAGTTTGAGGGCATTATTAAAGACGGTGACTTTGTTATAGTCGGCAACAATTTGCTAAAAGCTCATTTCCTTAATGTTGCAATGAAGCATAACATGGAAACACGAAAAGTAAGGCCAACCAAAATAGAGCAAAGAGCCAGAATAGACGGCTTTGTATCTGTTATGGATGCAATGACTGTAAGGCAAAAGTATTATAACGAAATAGGAGAAATGCTCAAAAATGTAGCATAGGAGGTAATGTTTATGGGCTTGTTTGAAAGCATATTTAAAAAGCCGAAAAATATAGCAGTTGCAAATTATTTCAAATCGCTGTCTGCATACACGCCAGTATTTACAACATACGATGGCGGTGTT
>Ga0074193_1001228_pt1 | contig 33292 bp, 33 predicted proteins | sample EPASupsiteHSE605_FD_64523 | JGI IMG/M metagenome (GOLD analysis project Ga0074193, IMG submission 64523) | Bioremediated contaminated groundwater from EPA Superfund site, New Mexico - Sample HSE6-05 | ecosystem: Environmental > Aquatic > Deep subsurface > Groundwater > Contaminated ... | reverse complement strand
TCGAGATGTTTTCAACAGCAGGCGCCGTCATTCCTCTCTGGGGTATATGAACCCCATGGAATTTGAAAAACAGAAGCTTTGGAAAAAAGCAGCTTAATAAAACGTCTACTTTTATTTGACCACGTCATCCCGCGCCCTTGACGGTGAAGAAACTGTAATGATTCTTTCTTTGTGGTGGGCCATCCGTAAAAAGCCTTGTCGATCGTATCCGAGTTCTCATGTATCTTGAACATTTTCATCTTACCCATCCCCCTTTTGCGGAAGAACCGGACCCGGAGGTTTTTTTTCCGGGTGCCCGGCGGGAAGAGATCTGTCAGTCACTGATTCTCGATGTCCTCGCCGGCAAGCGGTTGATCAAGCTGGTCGGGCGGGAAGGCTCCGGCAAGACCCTGCTGTGGCGGATGATGGCCGACCGGCTGCCTTCCGAGTACGAAGTGATCTTCCTAGAGAACCCGATGGGGACCCTGGACGATCTGTTGCGGGTGGTCTGCATCGATCTCGGCATGGACCCCAGGGGGCAGCAGGGGGAGATCGATTATCTTGCGGAGTTATATCGCCTTCTTGCCAGGAAAAAAGCCGATCAGATCAAGGTGGTGTTGATCGTCGACGAGGCCGAAAAGCTGTTTCTGGCCACCTTGGAGCGCCTGCTGTTGCATATCGGTGACAGCGGGGAAGAGCTCGAATGGACCACCATCCTCGTCGGACGGCCGGGGCTTGACGCCAACCTCGATCAGTTGTCGGTCTTTTGCGCCACTATCGACATTCATTCGGGCTATTGCCTTGAGGATCTCACCGAAAGCGAGACCCGGCAGTACCTGTGGTTTCGCCTCAATGCGGCGGGCATGCCCCGTGAACAGTACGAAGCCATCTTCCCTGAAGGGGCGGTAGCCAAAATATTCGATACAGCCCGCGGTAATTTACGGATGACCAATATCCTGGCCGAGGAGGCGTTGCAGGCCTCCTGCGCGGAACAATCGTTCATGGTGCTGCTCGACCGGGTCGAACCGGAAGCACCGGAACCGGAGCCGGTTTTCCGTCTGGAAAGCAAGGTGCTCGAACTCTACGAACTGCTTCGGTACAATAAATTTCTGGCCGGTGCGCTCGTCGGGGCGGTGGTGGCCGTCCTCCTGACCGGTTTTCTGCTCATGGGCAACAGCGGCGGCAAGGCTCCAGTCGCCGACTCGACGACGGGAGGCCCGGAGACCACTGCGGCAAGCAGACAGGTCGTGATGCCTGGAGAGGCCGCCGGAACCTCCGGGGGCGCTGCGTCAGCCTCGGCCGTTGCCATGGAAAAACGGAACGGGGAGAAGCTGTTTCGGGAGCGGCTGGCGGCCAGCGCCAGTTGGCTGACCGGGATGCATAAGGGCAAGTACACCATTCAACTGATGATGTTGGTTTCGAACCAGGCCCAGGCAAGCATTGCCGATACGCTGGCCCAGGATGATTTCTATCAGATCCGCGATCAGGTGTATCTGTTCCGTAAAAAAACAACGCCGCCTACCATCTTTGTCTTCCACGGGTTGTACGACAGCCTTGATGCCGCCAGAGAGACGAGGAACAACATGCCGGTTTTTCTCCGCAAACACCATCCCTATCCGCTTGCCGTCGATGAGGCGCTGAAAAAGCTCGAAAACTGAGATCGGTTCCGATCAGCCTTCGCCCGCTGTCATCTGCCTTTCATTGCAACCAGAAGAGTCCCCATGGAAATTGTACTTGCCAACCCCCGCGGCTTTTGCGCCGGAGTCAACCGGGCGATCGCCATTGTGCACCAGGCCCTGGAGCGGTATCAGCCGCCAGTTTTCGTCCTCCATGAGATAGTCCACAACACCCATGTCATCGAGGAGCTGCGGCAGCGGGGTGCGGTTTTCGTCGAAGAGTTGGAGGAGATCCCCCGGGGCGCGGTCACTATTTTCAGCGCTCACGGCGTCTCCAGGGCGGTCGAGGACCGGGCGCGCGACCTTGGCCTGCGGACCATTGACGCCACCTGTCCGCTGGTCTCAAAGGTGCACCGGCGGATGCGTCGCCTGCATGCAATGGGCTATGACGTCCTGGTGATCGGACACAAGGGACACCCGGAGGTGGAAGGCACCTGCGGTCAGGCCACGGGTCCGGTGCATGTGCTCTCCAAACCCACCGAGATCGCTGCCCTGAAGGTGACCGACCCAACCAAGGTCGGCTATGTCACCCAGACGACGCTGAGCGTCGACGACACCGCCGAATTGCTCCAGGCCCTGCGTCTCCGTTTTCCCCGGATTTCCGAGCCCGAACGCACGGACATCTGTTATGCCACCACCAACCGTCAGGCAGCGGTGCGGCAACTGGCGGACGCGGTCGACCTGGTTCTCATTGTCGGTTCGAAAAACAGCTCCAACTCCAACCGGCTCCGGGAAGTGGCCGAGCTGCGGCGGACTCCGGCGTATCTCATCGATCACGCCGGTGAAATCGATCTGCAGTGGTTTGCGGGCGTCGCCCGGGTCGGGATCAGCGCCGGGGCCTCGGCGCCGGAGCATCTGGTGGTGGAGGTTGTGGCCTGGCTGCGGCAACATGGCGCCGGGGAGGCGGTGGAGATGGCCGGGGAGGATGAGCACATCAGCTTTCTGGTGCCGGACTTGCAGGTCTGACCGGCGGCATGGCCGGGCAATTGCGGCCAACGCCGCTCCTGCCGCTTCGGTGGGTTGAGGTTATTGCACCAGCCGATGCACGCCGACCACCTCAACTGCTTGCAGGGCGTCTTGGCCGCATTGAGTGAGGGCGGTCAGCATGGCTTGATGCGGGTGACCGATGCCGATCGCCTGTCCCTGCCTGTGTGCCAGGCTGGCAAGCAGGTCGAGCTGACGGCAGATGGCGGTTGCCTCCTGGTCGTTGTCGAGAAAGAGATGTCGGCGGGCCGAGGGCAGATGCAACCGGCGGGCCGTGGCCAACCCCTGTGAGGCAGCGCTGGTGAAGGAGTCGATGAAGAAGTAGGAGCGGGCCTGGAGGGTTTCCATCACCAACCGCATCCGGGCACTGTCTTCGCTGAACCGTGATCCCATGTGATTGCTGGCACCGGTTGCATAAGGTGTCACGGCCAGCATCCTTTCGACTTTTCCCCTGATCTGATCCGGACTGTCCGTCACCAGCAAGGCTTCGGGCTCGAGTCGCCACTTTTTTTCCTTGGGTTCCATGGGCAGGTGGACCAGGATATCGCGGCCGGTCTGCCTGGCCGCTTGGGCCAGCTCCGGTGTGAATGGCGCGTACGGCAGAAAGGAAAAGCTGAACTGGGTCTCGAGTTGCAGCAACTGGCGGCCGAGCGATCGATTGTTCCCCATGTCGTCGATGATGATGGCGACCAGCGGCCGGGGGTGTTTCTGGGGGGTGGCCAAAGGCTCGTCTTGTCTTGGAGCCGAAGGGGGTGCCGGGCTGTTTTCCTCAACCGGTATTGGCGGCGCGAACGGTTCGGGGGGAACCACGGCGGTGGTTTCGACCAAAGACGCCGCCCCGGTCCCGATCGTTGGCTGATCGGCGGATTTCGCGGGGGGCGGTTCTTCGGCACGGCAGCCCGCCAGCACAAAGAGGCCAAGTGCAAGCAGCAGGAGGCTGCGGCCGGGCAGGCGGTGGGCAAGAAGGCGCACGGGGCCGGCGGCTATTTGTTGCGGGCCAGGATATAGTGGGCCAGCGCCCGCAACAGCCGGACACTCCTGTCTCCGTCGCCCGGGGGCGTGCAGGGGGCGAGAGCGGCGACAGCCGTATCGACCAGGTTGCGGGCGGTGCGGGCGGCGCTGGCAAAGCCGTCGTACCGGGCGATGAGACCCACAAGACGTTGATAGGCATCGGGCCGGGTCCGATCGCCCTGGATCAGGGCCGCAAGAGTCCTTTGGTCCTCTGCGTTGGCCCGCGCCAAGGTGTGCAGGAGCGGCAGGGTCATCTTGCCTTCCACGAAATCGTTGCCGGTTTTCTTGCCGGTGTTCCCGGAGTCGCCCTGGAAATCAAGGAGGTCGTCCACCACCTGAAAGGCGGCGCCAATGTGGTCGCCGTAGGCTGCCAATGCCTGCCGGCGGATGTTGTCCGCGCCGGCAAAGAGGGCGCCCAGGGCGCAGGTGGAGGCGATGAGATTGCCGGTTTTCTGGCGGATCACTTCAAAATAGTGCTGTTCCTTTGCGGCGATGTCGCCGATGTGGCGCAATTGTTCGAATTCGCCGTTGACCATCGAGGCCGTGGCCCGGCAAAAAATTTCCAACCCCTCCGCGCCGGCGAGCCGGCCGATCAGATGCATGCTGCGGGCATGCAGCCAATCCCCGGTCAGGATGGCGGCTGCCAGTCCGTAACGGGCCACCACCGTGTCGGTGCCGCGCCGCTGCGCCGCCTGGTCGATGACATCGTCGTGCACCAGGGTGGCCACGTGGAGGTATTCAAAGGCTGCGGCCAGCAGATAGAGATCGTCGTCGTCCCGGCCGCAGCACCGCGAGCAGAGCACGGTGAGCAGGGGGCGGATTCGCTTGCCGCCGTTGAACAGGGTATAGTGCACGACGTCAATCAGCAATGGATCGCAACCGGCCAAGGCCTCTTCCAGGTCGCCGCGCATCGCGGTTTCAACCCGGGCGGCGACGGCGGCGGCCGTGGTGCGCAACTCCGTGGTGGGATCGGTTTCGGGTATGGGCATGACGGGTGTCAGAAGGTTTCGCGAGGGGCCTGTCGCTGGCCGGTACGCTGGTGAGTGAAAAAAGCCGCCACCTCAGCCGCCTCGCGAGAAACGGGGCTCGGCGGGAGGCTTCTGAGAAACTGCCGCCCATACCCCTTGGTGAACAGCCGGGTATCCAGGAGAGCGATCACGCCCCGATCTTCGGCGGTGCGCATCAACCGGCCCACTCCTTGCCGCAGGGTCAAAATGGCGCGCGGCACCTGGTAGTCGTTGAACGGGTTGCCGCCCAACGCTTTGATCCGGTTCATGCGGGCCATAATAACAGGGTCGCTCGGGACTTCAAACGGTAATTTGTCAATAATGACCAGGCTCAGGGATTCGCCGGGGACATCGACGCCTTCCCAGAAGCTGGCAACGGCAAAGAGCACCGACTCGGTTTCCTGGCTGAACTGGCGTAGAAGTACGCGGCGGGGGGCCTCGCCCTGGAGGAGCAAGGGGTAGGGCAACCGGTCGCGAAGGGCGCGGTGGGCCTGCTCCATGGCGGTCAGCGAGGTGAAGAGGGCCAATGTCCGGCCACCGGCGGCGGTGATTAGGGCGGCCATGCATTCGTGCTGGGCCTGCGGAAAGTCTGGTTCAGCCGGTCCGGGGAACGGGGGGGCAGGAATGTAGAGCAGGGTCCGGCCGGGGTAATCAAAGGGCGAGGTCAGGGACAGGGCGGGGGTATCCGCCGGGAGGCCGAGGCGTTCGAGGACGTAGCGGAAGGTGCCGCCGGTTGTCAGGGTCGCTGAGGTAAACACACAGTGCCGGACCAGGCCAAAAAGGGTGGCTTGCAGTTCCGCCGCCACATCCACCGGGGTGGCATGGAGGGTCAGGTTGCGGTCGGTGCGTTCATACCAGTGGGTGTGGCGGATTTCCTCCGGTGCCAGGTCGTCGAACTGCTCGGCGGTAATCAGCTCCAGACGTGCCGCCAACTCCCGGGAGCGGCTGGCATACTGGGGCCAGATCCCCTCCATTGCCGTGATCTCCTCCAGGCAGTGGGCCAAGTGTTCCAGCGCCGCTTGGAGGTCCCCGCGGATGGTGGCGATTTCCGGGTGACCGGCGAGCAGTCCCTGGAGCAGAAATCGACCCTTGGGCACGGGGAAGGCGGAGGTAAACCGTTCGACGGTGCCGCCCAGCCGGTGGACCGCCGCAAGCACGGCCTCGCGCACAGCACCGGACAACCCGGTCTCAGCGCTCCGCTCCACATCTCCGCTCAGATCGAGCACTTGGTAGCGGGAAAAGGTGAAGCCGAAAAAGGTGGTGGCCACGTTCTCGATATGGTGGGCCTCATCGAAAATGACCGTTTCGTAGCGGGGGAGGACCTCGCCGTACCCGGTTCGACGGACGGCCAGATCGGAGAACAGCAGGTGGTGATTGACGATCAGGAGTTGGCTGGCGGCGGCATCGCGGCGCAGCCGGTTGAGCAAGCAGCCGGCGGCCTCGGGGCAGTCCGCGCCCAGGCAAAAGTGGGAGAGGCAACAGATCTTCTGCCAGAGTGGCGAGCCGGCATTGATCCAGTTCAGTTCGGAACGGTCGCCGTGCACTGTCTCGCCGATCCAGTCGTCGATGGTCTGTTCCTCGCCGCCGGCAAGGAGATCGGCCTGGCCAGCGGCCTGTAACTGGCGCCAACGATAGAGGCAGAGGTAATTTTGTCGTCCCTTGACGCACAGCGCCTTGAGATCGGGGGCGATATGTTCCCGGATCAAGGGAATTTCGCGCTGGAGGATCTGGTCCTGGAGGTTGCGGGTGTTGGTGGAAACCACGACGCGGTTGCCGCTGAGCGCGGCGGGGATCAGGTAGGCGAGCGTCTTGCCCAGACCGGTTTCCGCTTCGATTACCAGGCAGGAGGCCTGATCGGAGGGCATTTCCTCGCTTTCGCCGAGCAGTTGGGCAACCGCCTGCGCCATCTCCAGTTGACCAGAGCGGTACTGATACCTATCGAGGTGGGTCGCCAGGAGGCCCTCCGGACCGAAAAACCTATCCATGCCTGGGGGGTCCGATGATGTCGCGCACTATTTCAACGACCTGGGGCGACGGGTCGTGCAGCAGAGGCGGCAGTGCGGCCAGGGCCTCGTCGGTGGCGATGATGCCGAGCACACTGGCTGCTTCGCCCCGCACCCATGCGATGGGATGGGCCAACTGCGCAACCAGTCCCGGCACGGCCAGGGGGAGGTGGTGCGGGCACAACTCGATCAGGTGTTCGAAGAGGACCGAAACACCGATCCGGACCGCAAAGCGCTCGTCCTCGAGCAGGCGTCCGCTCCAGGCGAGGTAGCGCGGTTCTTGACGCATTAGGGCGACGATGTTGTCCACATGGCCCATGGCCAAGAAATCGGCGATGACTCGCAGCAATTCCTCGTCGCTGACGTCTGTTGCTCCCTTTGTTCTGATTGGTTGATGCACCTTGGCCATCCTGTCCGAATTTTTTTCTGTCCATACCACGACCGGTAAAAGGGGGCAATCCGAGAGTGGCACCGTTGGCTGCTTGACACCTGTTTTTTTCATGAGTAGAACACCAACAAAAGGACGTTCAAACGCAGATAACTAGCTCAAGGGTCTCCCTATGATTGAACGGCAGCTCCCTCCCCCCTCTTCGGCCGTTGCTGAGGACGAATTGCTCGAAGGGGATGAGTGTATTGTCATTGTCGATGATTTTCCCGATATCGTCGGGCTGGTGCGGGAGTTTTTGCAACAGCGGGGTTTGGCGGCGATCACCGCCGGGTCCGCAGATGCGCTGCGCCGCCAATTGGCCGAGAACAATGTAGCCTTGGTGCTGCTGGATATCGGTCTGCCCGACGCGGACGGAACAACATTGCTGCCCGAGTTGAAGCGGGACAATCCGGATCTGGCGGTGATCATGCTGACCGCCGTCACCGACCTGCAGACAGCGCTCGCATGCCTCCGTTACGGTGCCGACGACTATCTCGCCAAACCAGTGCAATTTACCGACCTTTTGGCCACCCTGCATCGGGTCCTGGAGAGACGGAGACTGACCATCCGCAACCGTCGCTATCAACGGCAGATAGAGCAAGCCACCTTCCGCATCCGCTTGTCCCATGAATTGGCCATGAAGATGAATACCGCCTACTTGAGCATGACGGAACTGGACGAGATCCTTCATGCCATTTTAGTGGGGATCACGGCTGAGGAAGGGTTGCAGTTCAATCGGGCCTTTCTTGCCCTGTTCGACGAATCGGGCGCGATTCTGGAGGGGCGGCTGGCCATTGGACCGGGCAACCGCGAGGATGGGCACCGTATCTGGCAGGATGTCAAGGAAAAGGAATTGGAACTGCAAGATCTCTTTACCCGCATTCAGAACGATGAGAACGGAGTGAATGTGGAGGTCAACCGCATTGTCCGGGCTCTGCGGGTCGAGGCGCAAGACCGTGACCACATCCTGATCCGCGCGGTCGGCGACCGGCAGTCGATCAATGTGGTCAACGGCCAATGCGCCTACCCGGTTCCCCTCGAATTACTGGGCCTGCTGCAGGAAGACAGCTTCGTGGTCGTGCCGCTGTTTTCGCCCAGCCGTGCCTTGGGCGTGATCATTGCCGACCATTTTGTCAGTCGCGGGCCGATCAGCGAGGAACAGGTCCGGGCCCTGGAAAGTTTTGCCAGTCAGGCCAGCTTGGCCATTGAGCATTGCCGCCTGTACATGGCCATGCAGCGTAAGATCAAAGAGCTTGAGGAGGTGACGGGCGAACTGCAGAAAAACAAGGATTTACTGGTGGAGACAGAGCGGTATTCGGCCCTGGGGCACATGGCCGCTCAATTGGCGCACAGCATTCGCAATCCGATCACTGCTATCGGCGGCACGGCCCGCCTGCTCGCTCGAAAAATTGACAACAAGGAGTGGTTGCAATTTCTCTCCATGATGGCTGGCGAGGCGGAAAAAATTGAAAAAACCCTGGAAGATCTTTTTAACTTTGTCGAACAGGTCAAACCAACCTTTGAGCGGATCCATCTGCTCCCGCTGATTCGAAAATCGCTACTCCTCCATTTTCGAGCCCTGACCGAGCAGGAGATCCGGCAGACGCTGCTTTTTCCGGAAAATGATCCTTTGGTCGAGGTGGACCCCAGGCAGATCCAGCAGGCCTTGGTCCACCTGTTCCGCAACAGTGTCGAGGCTATGCCCCAGGGGGGGGAACTGACCGTGGAGGTGCGACAAGAGGGAGCAAGCGTGCGTATTGTTATCCGCGATACTGGCAAGGGCATGAGTGGTCAGAGTATTGGGCAGGCAGTTGATCCCTTTTTTACCACTAAGATGGTTGGCACCGGCATCGGGCTAACGCTGGTCAGGCGGATCGTTGAAGATCACGGTGGAATGTTGACACTGCAGAGCGATGACCAGGGGGTTCAGGCTACAATTATTTTGCCGACAGTGGAGTGAAAAGATTAATTATTTCACCGAAGGTACAATAACTGGTGGGGAGGACACAAAAAAGGAGCAGGCTCTTCAGCCTGCTCCTTTTTTGTTTGAAACGAACGCTCTTCTGAAGGGGATCAGAATTTGAGCTCAAATCGGGTCAGAGCACCGAAAGCGCCGTCGTCTTCCAGGGCGGAATTCTCAAATTCCGGTGCCAGGTAACCGGCGGAGAAGTAGACATCGGCACCCTTGCTGATGGTGTACTGCAGAACGGCGGAAAGCTCCCAGGCGCTGTCGAGCGCGGCTGCGGTGGCACCTGAAGTTACGTAGGGCCCTTCCCCGTTAGGACCTCGGGAGTCCCATGCATCGATGTCGGCATAGACCAAATTGCCGGTCAGTTTGAGTGCCTCAGTGAACTGGTAGCTAGCTACAAGACCAGCCCAAAGCCAGTCGCCGGTATCACCAATGCGGACAGCGGAGATTTTGCTGTTATCGGCTGACCCCAGCATAACGAAGCCAAAGGCCCGATCAGGCTGAAATCCACTGTCGGTGAAGCCCAAATTCAAACCGATGTTCAGTTTGTCAATCTGGTAGTTGGGGAAGACAAAACCGCCAAAGCCGGTGTCGTCGGAACCAATCCGATCAGACAAAGCGGTACCCGTAGCAGAATCGTCTTCCCAAGAATTGAAATTGTTGAGGGCGTTGTCGGTCACGGCCAACTCACCGATCAGACCGAAGGCTCCGCTTTTTCCATTGGTGTAAATCGAGGCAAAGAATCCTTCGTTGGCCTCGAACCCGGTGGTGCCAACAACAGGGACAGCGGTTTCTTTGCGCTCGTCGCTTTGGTAGCCGAGCATACCGCCAACGTTCCAGTCTTTGTTCAGCTTAGCCTTGATATGCGCACCAAACCGAATTTCGTCGTTATCTTGCAGCTTATCGGTAGCGGTCCCGTCGTTTTGGGCCTCTTCCATCCACTCGACAAACGGATTGATCTCGACGTCTTTCAATTTGATGACACCGCGGGCACCGGTCAGGTGGACGTCGTCATAGAAGAAGTTGTAGGTCGCGCCCAGCGGGCCATAGGTCGAGCGGTATTTACCGACTTCCAAGGTGAACATGTCGGTAAACGGAACGCCGACATAGGCCAGGTCAACCCAAATGTTACTGGAGGTGGATCCAAGGCCGGCGGGATCTGTGTCATTGTCGCCCATTAGGGTTTCCATCATCCGGATACGGGCCTTGGCATAGGCGCCACCAGCTGCGGTACCTGTAATGTTAACGCGAACACGGGAATCCATATCAGTATTGGCGTCGTCATTGGTGATGTTACCGAAGTCACCATAGTTGTCGTCTTGATAGAACAAACGAACACGGGCATCACCGGTAATTTTCACGCCGGGCTCGACAGCGGCGGCTGAAGCGGTTGAGGCAATGCCACTCACCAGCATCAGGGCCGCGCCTGCAACAAGTACTTTCTTCATATTCCTCTCCTTTTCTGTTTTGATTGCGAGTTTCCCCGACAGCGAGAAACCTTTTTGAGCAGATTTCTATAGTCGCAGGGTATAGTAACTTTGCCTAGCCGTCAAGTTTTTTTTACCTAGGGTAAAAAAAATTTTACCCGAATTTTGGCTGCAATGTTCAGCATCTCCGTGCTTTGGCCGCACTCGGATCGTCATGGTTGCTCCGCCTTGCTCCGGCATAGACAACTGCCCGTCGCCGCTTCACCGTATGGCGATTAGCGGCCTGATTCATTCACCCGCAGGGTGTAGCTATTGAGGTAGGAGGAGGAAGTCTGCCAAAAAACAAAAGGATAACTGTTTTCTGCTTCAGCAAAGAACACCCGGTATTCTTTGCTCCCCTTGTCAGCCTTGGTCACCTGATAGTTGGTGATATAGCCAGGAATTTTTTTGGTCTCCCAGAGGCGGGTCAGGCTGCCTCGCTCCCATTTGAGAGCGGCGAGCGAACTGCCGTCGAAGTAGCGGAGATTGGGCATGAAGTTGACGGTTTCCAAACGGTTGCGGCCAACCAGGAGATCGTTGATGCCATCGCCGTCGAGATCGGCGACTGCGATACGCGTCCGCACCCAGGTGGTCTCCTTTTCTGAATTGGCCGCATTGTTGGCGCTGGTGAGCGTGCCGAAGAAATTGTTGCTGGCACCGAAAATGTCCGGACTGGTCCAGCGCAAAGTGCCAGCGGTGTCGTACAGTTGCAATCGATGGTTGTTGTTGATGGCAATGATTACCTTGGTGCCGCCTCCGTCGATGTCGGCTAGGACGAAATCAAAGATGTTCACGCCCTTGGGCAGGTTCAACCGTTGCCCCTCGGTTAGGGTATTGTTGGCATTGAGGGTCATTTGGTGGATGTCGCTGGCGCCGAGAGTATCGGAAAGGCTGCTCTGGCCGAGCAGCATCGGCGCCTCACCCGGTGAAGTCATGGTCCGCAGGTACCAACGGACATGCTCGAAAAGGAAGGTCATCTTCTTGCCGTTCCATTCCAGGGCGGAAGAATCGGGCAGGTCCTGATTGCTGCCGCTGATGTAGATCTCCTGGTGCCCATTTTTGTTCAGGTCGCCCAGGGTAACCGAGTGGTAGCGCAGATGGGTGGGTAGATTGACGGTGGCCAGCATGCGGAATTGGTCGTCGTCGACCCGATAGATCATCAGGCTAGATTTGGTCAGGAGGACAATCTCGTCCCTGCCGTCACCGTCCAGGTCACCGGCATTCATGTCCATTGTTTCGACCGGGATACTTCGACTACGAAAGGTGCTGGCCAGTTCGAACTGCCCCCCGGCTTCAAGTCCGGTCGTCATGCCGGCAAACTTTCCGTCGAGATAGGCCCGGTCGGGATGCGCGGTTTGAAAGGCACCTGTGCCACCTGGTTGCTTGCTGGCGGACTTCATCTCGGGACGGGGGTTGCCGAAGACGGCGCCACTGATATCCCAGGCCAACTCATCGATCGCGGTCATTGCGTCGTCAACAGTGTTGAAGCTTTGAAGAAATTTTTTGGGTGTCTGCCCGGCTGCCTGGGAGAAGACATAGCTGGTAAGCTCAAACTGGTTGTTTTTGGGGGCCAGTGAACCGATGATCAGGTAGTCGGCACCGGACTGCCGGAGCTGCTGGCTGAAGGCCGAGTGGTCGCCGGATTTGAGGGCCTTGGCCATCTGCTCGGAAGCAGACCCCTGGGCGACAGCGGCCACATTGGCCCGGGTGGCGAGCCGGCTGGCCAAGGTGCTGGCGAGCCCATTCCTCAGATAGGCGTAAGAGCCAGGGATCTCGACGTCGAACGGTAAAATGATCACTTGTCGTTTCGCCGGTGCCGGGGGGGGCGCCGGTGTCGAGGGTTTGGCCGGAGCCGCATGCGCCCCAGCGGCGAAGAGCAAAAAACAGCACAGCAAACCAAGGAGGACCGTCAGGGGACGACGGGTGCGGTTGCCGGTGGAAGGGGATGTGCGCGGAGAGATGACGTTCACGATAAAGCGCTCCTGTCTCTAGTGGAAATATGAGGTTGCAAGCAAACAAGGGTGTTTGCGGCTGTGCCGGATAGCGGCATAATCTTTCTCAGCTTTCTGTGTTTTGCGAAAAAAGGAAAGGAAAAATTGAGTTGCCAGGGGAAAAACACGACGCGTACAGCGCGCGATCGTCGCTCAACGGGAGTAACTGGATACCTTGCCGAGGAACCGCTTTGTCATGCCAAACGCGGGTGTGGTCTCTGAATATTTCGCTCTCGGAACTGAAATGACAACACAGGTCGACACCTCCCATGGAAGCGGCACCTGAATGGGAAAATTCAGCAGCACCCGTCAAATCCGAGACGCGCCGCAACCCGTCCGGTAACCGTGAGGGTCCGGTTCAGATCAGACGGGAGGCGATCAATCCGTAAAAGGACCCGCTGCCGGTGAAGAGCCAGCCGAGATGGGTATGGCAGGTGGTGCACAGGGCGATCTGCCAGCGGTAGCCGGCAAACCAGGAGAAGTCGGAGGTCGGGTCGCCCTGGGTCTCCGTTCCGGGCGCCTGACGGAAGCAGCGGATTTCGAAGGCGATGCCGGCAGGGTTGAAAAAGGCGTGTTCGTGGCGGCCATTGATCGCGACGGCCTGGCGACGGTGGCTCACCGCCGCGCCACAGACAGTGCAGTAGATGGCCTGGTCATCCCGTTCTTCGGGCGAGCGGCCGGAGTGCGTGCCCGGCGGTCGGGAAGCCTTGGAGGAGGGGAGGTGGATCCGGCAGGCGCGCGGATCAGGCCTCCTGTCGTGTTTTGTCCCGGTAATGGGTAACAATCGCCTGCACCATGTCGCTGATGGTGTACCGCTCGGGCTGGATGTCGACCCGCAGGCCGTGCCCCCGGAGGGTGTCGGCGGTGATCGGCCCGATGGCGGCAATGGTCACCTGGTCGAGCAGCCGGTGCAGTTCATCGTCATCGGCGGCGTCGATCAAGGTGAGGAAGTTGGTCACCGTCGACGAACTGGTGAAGGTGACCAAATCAATGGAGCCGTCGAGCAATTGGTCGCGCAGTTCCTCCTTGGGGCCCTGGGGGGGCACGTTGCGGTAGACCGGGGCGATAGTGACCGAAGCTCCGGCATCGGTCAGCATCTCGGGCAGGATCTCGCTGGCCCGCAGGGCTCGGGGGAGGAGGATGCGGTTGCCCTTGACCTCGGTGCGGAGCAGGGCTTCAGCCAACCCCTCGCCGGTGAATTTTTCTGGCAGGAGATCGGCCTTGACACCGTATCGCAGCAATTCCTCGGCGGTGGCCTTGCCGACCACGGCGATTCGGGTTCCGGCGAGATGGCGGCTGTCATAGCCGAGGGCGGCCAGCCGCTGGAAAAAATGGGTGACCGCGTTGAGGCTGGTGAACAACAGCCATTGATAGGCGGCGATCCCGGCAATGGCCGCATCGACGATTCGGTGATCGTCCACCGGCTCGATGTGGATGGTCGAATACTCGAGGACCTCGGCGCCGTGTTCCTCCAGTTGGGCCACCAGATCGCTGGCCTGCTCGCGGGTCCGGGTGACCACGATCCGCCGGCCGAACAGCGGCCGTTTCTCGAACCAGTCGATGGTGGAGCGCAGCTTGACCACCTCGCCGACGATCACCAGGGCCGGCGGCTTGATGTCGGCCTGGGCGACGACATCGCAGATGGTGGCCAGGGTTCCGACCACCGAGCGCTGTTGCGGGGTCGAGGCCCAGCGGACCACAGCCACCGGGGTGTCGGGCGAGCGGCCGAAGTCGATCAGTTTTTGGGTGATGCTGGGCAGGGTTTTGATCCCCATGTAAATGACAATCGTGCCTGCGCCGGTGGCCAGTTTTTCCCAGGAGATGTTGGAAAATTTCTTGGTCGGGTCCTCGTGGCCGGTGACAAAGGCCACCGAGGCGGTGTACTCGCGGTGGGTGATGGGAATGCCGGCATAGGTGGCGGCGGCAGTGGCCGAGGTGACGCCGGGCACCACTTCAAAATCGATGCCCTCGCTGACCAGCTCCTCGATTTCCTCCGCCCCCCGGCCGAAGATGAAGGGGTCGCCGCCCTTGAGGCGCACCACCATCTTGCCCTCTTTGGCCAACTCGACCAGGAGCTTGTTGATGCCCTCCTGGGTAAAGGCGTGCAGGCCGCCGCCCTTCTTGCCGGCGTAGATCAACTGGGCGTTCTTCGGTACATAACTGAGCAATTTGGGGTTGGCCAGGTAGTCGTAGACCACCACTTCGGCATGTTCCAAGAGGTATTTGCCGCGCAGGGTGATCAGGCCGGGGTCGCCCGGGCCGGCGCCGACGAGATAGACTTTGCCGGTTGCGGGTTGCAGGGTGGAATCAGTTGTCGTCACGGGTTTGTCGTCTGAATAGAAAAATGGTTATTCCGTTGCCGGAGAATCGGCGCAATAAACTGCGTCGAGGATGGCCTTGCCGCCCCTGGCCAGCAGTGTTTCCGCCAAGGACAAACCCAGCGCATCCGCCTGTTCCGCCGGACCGGTTATCGTCTCCTTGAGGATGCGCCGGCCGTCAACAGCGGCAATCAGTCCGGTCAGGGCAATCGTGTTGCCGGTCAGGGTGGCGTGGGCGCCGATCGGTACCTGGCAACCGCCTTCGAGGCGGAGCAGAAAGGCCCGTTCGGCGGCAACGGCCACGGCGGTAGCCGGATGGTGGAGAAACTGAAGGCCTGCCAGCAATTCGGTGTCGTCCCGGCGCAGTTCGATGCCCAGGGCGCCTTGGCTGATGGCCGGCAGCATCTGTTCCGGCTCGAGCAGGGTGGTGATCCGCCCCGCCTGACCCAGGCGGCGGAGGCCGGCCCCGGCCAGGATGATGGCATCGAAGACGCCCTCGTCGAGCTTGCGCAGGCGGGTGTCGATGTTGCCGCGCAGATCGACGATCTGCAGATCCGGTCGCAAGGCCGCCAGTTGGGATTTGCGCCGCAGGCTGGAGGTGCCGACCGTGGCGCCCGCGGGGAGCGCCGCGATCGAACCGTACTTGACCGAGAGGAAGGCATCCCGCGGGGTTTCGCGTGCCGGGATGATGCCGATATGGAGTCCTGCCGGCAGTTCGGTGGGCACATCCTTCATCGAATGCACCGCCAGGTCCACCTCGCCGGCCAAGAGCGCGTCCTCGATCTCCTTGACAAACAGCCCCTTGCCGCCGACCTTGGCCAGAGGCACGTCGAGAATCCGGTCGCCCTTGGTGGTGATCTTCACCAGCTCAACGGTTGTTCCCGGATGGGCCTGTTCAATCTGGTTTTTGACCCAGGTGGATTGGGTCACGGCCAGCAGGCTGGCGCGCGTCCCTATGCGCAGCAATGTTCTCATGCACCGGTCCTGTTGCAATGGCTGTCAAGCCTTGGTGAGTAGGGTACGGCCATATACCGCCTGCACGGTTATTTGTCAATTTCGTCGACAATGGCGGCGGCCAAGAGCGGCAGCAGCAGTTCGTGGTGGCCGGTGAAGTTGAATCCCTTGCCGCCTTCCAGAGTGGGACGATGAACCACGTTGGTCGCCGGCCGGTAGTGACGGATGAAGTCGAAATTGGCGGTGGTGAACCGCTTGACCTGATAACCGAGATTCCGCACCACGGTCAGGGCCTTGAGGAAAACCTCGGGCAGGAGCACGGCCGAGCCGACGTTGAGATACACGCCGCCTTCAAGTTCGCTGACCAGCCGGCAGAACAGCCGAAAATCGTGGTGGCCGGTCTGGCCGATGGCCGCGCCGTTTGCCGAGGGATGGATATGGATGATGTCGGTGCCCATGGCCACATGAACGGTCACCGGCACCCCCAGGTGGGCGGCCATGGCCAAGAGACTCTGGTCGTTGTGGGGAAAACGGTTGGCCAGCAGCATCTCGCCCACGGTCTGGCCGATGCCGATCCCCCGGCTGGCGCCGTCGACGATCGCGCCGTTGAGCACCTCACCGGTCTCTTTGGCCGCACCGAAGGCCCCAGCCCCGAGGACATCGGCCACCTCCTCCGAAGTCCGACCGACCATGGCAATCTCGGTGTCATGGATGATGCCGGCGCCGTTGAGGGCGACCGCGGTGATCACGCCCCGCCGCATCAGATCGATCAGGATCGGGTTGAGCCCCACCTTGATCACGTGCGCCCCCATGCCGAGGATCACCGGTCGCTGTTGGCGATACGCCTCACCGATCCGCCGCACCAGATCCGGAAAGTCGACGCCGGCCAACTGGCCGGGCAGGCCGGCCAGCAACTGGCGTACGGTCATGCCCGGCTGCACCGGCGCGGCAAAATCGTTAACGCTGACCTTGGAGTGGCGGCCATGCACCGAATAGGTGTGCAGGCCGCTGAAATCGAGGGGTTCGGGGGGAGCAAAAGCCATGGGTACTGCCTATAAAGCGGATAAGGATCGAGCGATAGGATCAGGCGGCGCCGAACATCTGTTTTTCGACGATCTCGCAGAGCACGTGTTCCAGCCAGAGATGCGTTTCCTGGATATGGGGGGTGGAGTCCGACGGCACATTGAGCACCAGGTCGCAGATGGCGGCCAGGTCGCCCCCCGGCCGGACGGTGCCGCCGGTGAGGGCCACGGTTTTCATGCCGATGTCCCGTGCCGTCTGTATGGCCTTGACCACGTTGGCCGAGGTCCCGGAGGTGGAGATGCCCAGGGCCAGGTCTTCCGGTTTGCCCAGGGCCTGGATCTGTTTGGCGAAGACCAGCTCGTAGGAAAAGTCGTTGGCAATGGAGGTGAGCACCGAGGTGTCGGTGGTCAGGGCCAGGGCTGGCAAGGGACGCCGGTTGATCAGAAAGCGGTTGACGAATTCGGCCGCCAGATGCTGGGCGTCGGCGGCGCTGCCGCCATTGCCGAAGATCAGCAACTTGCCACCGTCCTCAAAGGCCTCCCTGATCCATTCGGTGAGGCGAATGATGTCTTCTGCGGCCTCTTTGACAAAGGCCTCCTTGGCCATAATGGACTGGACCAGATTGGTCGAAAGCAGTGTTTTCATGTCCCAACCATATAGGAAAACCCGAGGCTGTCAAATAAAAAAACGTTTCCGCACCCTAGGGGCACGGAAACGTTTGCGCCAACAGATGGAACAGGGGCCGGTTACGGCAACTGCTTCATGATCAGCTCGGATACTTCCTTGATCGCCAGGGAACCGTCAATGGAAATCACCGGGGTGCCGGGCAGGTTCTTGAAGTAGTTGACTGCGGCCGTGGTGCCGGTCTTGGTGTCGTAGTAGATTTTGTGGCGCTTGTCGATGGCGTCCTCGTCCTGATCGTCGGCGCGGGCGGAGAGCTCGCCGCCGCAGACGCGGCAAACCAGGCGACCCTCTTTCTCCACCGGTTTGATGGCCTCGAAGGCGATGTGGTTGGGATGGTTGTTGTCGTTGGCGCAGAGGCGGCGGCCCATGATTCGCTCCTTGGCGATCTCGCGATCGAGGACGATCTCGACCACGTAATCCAGCTTCATGCCCGCATCCTTCAGGGCCTTGTCCAGGGCTTCTGCCTGGGCCAGCGAACGGGGAAAGCCGTCGAGGAGCCAGCCTTTTTCCTTGGACTTGCCCAGGGTCTCGAGGACCATCGGAATGGTGATGTCGTCGGGTACCAGGTCGCCACGGTCAATATAGGCCTTGGCTTTTTTACCCAATTCGGTGCCGCCCTTGATGTGCTCACGGAAAATGGCGCCCGATTCGATATGGTCGATGCCGTATTTATTCTTGATGATGGCACCCTGGGTGCCTTTACCGCTGCCGTTCGGACCGAAAGTAAGGATGTTCATGCCGGCTTCCTCCATGGTTGATTCAAGGGGTAATTAGATAACATCTTGATATAATAAATGAAAAATGGGGTCAAAAAAATGAATGACCTCTCATGGGCGGGATGAATATACAGCACCTTGGATGAATGTGCCACGAAAAATGATAGTTGTGATCAAGGGAAGTGATACTGGCAGCTTCAGTCAATAATACGCCAGGTTATTGCTGCGACCACGGCCGTGGCGCAGGGCATGGGGCGCGAAGTCCGGCCTGGCGTTTTCCCTTGAAAGGGGGATGCGCCGGAGCATACTTTTTGACAAGGCGCGGGAAAGAGGGTAGAAAATGGCCCAGACGCGTCTCTTCTTCAATTTTTTTCGGGTGATGACAGCTATGAAGGAAATCAAAGTCGGGTTGATCGGGTTTGGCACGGTGGGCAAGGGGCTGGCGGAAGTGCTCCTGTCGCAACGGGAACGGTTGGTCAGGCGCACGGGCATGGCCATCCGCCTGGCCGGTATCGCCGATCACGGCACCACCACCTTGCCGGAGCGCTTCAGCGATATCCCGCTCACCCGCGATGCCAAGGAGCTGATCAATAATCCGGAAATCGACATCATCGTCGAGCTGATCGGCGGCATCGAACCGGCCAAGACCTTTGTCATGCAGGCGATCGCGGCCGGCAAGCACGTGGTCACCGCCAACAAGGCCCTCTTGTCCCAGGAGGGTGCCGACATCTTTGCCGCCGCGGCCAAGCGGGGGGTCGAGGTCGGCTTCGAGGCCAGCGTCGGCGGCGGCATTCCGGTGATCAAGGCCCTCAAGGAGGGGTTGGTGGCCAACAAGATCCTCTCGATCATGGGGATCATGAACGGCACCGCCAACTATATCCTCACCCGGATGACCGACGAGGGCATCCCCTTTGCTGAGGTGCTCAAAGAGGCGCAGAAGCTCGGTTTTGCCGAGGCCGATCCGACCTACGACATCGAGGGTATCGACACGGCCCACAAACTGGCCATCCTGATGACCATAGCCTACGGCACCCCGATCACCCATAAGCAGATCGCCACCGAGGGTATTTCCCGGATCGAGCCCATGGATATCGAACTGGCCCGGGAATTCGGCTGCCGGATCAAGCTGCTGGCCATCAGCCGCAATCACGGCGACCACGTCGAGGCCCGGGTGCATCCCACCATGGTGCCGCAGAATCACCTCCTGGCCTCGATCAATGGGGCGTTTAATGCCATCCATTTTCAAGGCGACACCGTGGGCAATGTCCTGCTCTACGGTCTCGGTGCCGGTATGATCCCCACCGGTAGCGCCGTGGCCGCCGATGTGGTCGACATCGCCCGCAACATTGCCTGCGGCTCGATCGGTCGGGTGCCGGCGCTGTCGTACCTGCCCGAGCAGATGCAGCCGCGGCGGATCACCCCTATGGACGAGCTCTGCGGGCCTTATTATTTCCGTTGCACCGTGCTCGACCAGCCCGGTGTCCTCGCTTCGATCGCCGGCATTCTCGCCAAATACGAGATCAGCATCGAATCGGTGATCCAGAAGGGGCGTAAGAAAATCGGCGCCGTGCCCCTGGTGGTCGTCACCCACAGTGCCAAGGAATCGGCGGTGAGCGCGGCCCTGGACGAGATCGGCCGGTTGCCGACCGTGACCGCGCCGGTGGTCAAGATCCGCATCCTGGAAGAGGAGTGATCCCGCTTCGGGATTTTTTTATGAAGATCGTTCCGTTGGGCTGTCGGGTTTTCATTGTTCGTCATGGCCAGCCGATCCGTTCCGGCCATGGGGGGGAGGTGCAGTGACGCCATGAAATATATTCTCTTGATCGGCGACGGCATGGGCGATGTCCCCATTCCGTCCCTGGGCAACCGGACGCCGCTGGAGGTTGCGGCGACCCCGACCATGGACCGTCTCGCCCGGCAGGCCGAAATGCTGCTGGTGCGGACCGTGCCCGCGGGGTATCCGCCGGGAAGCGATGTCGCCAACCTTTCGTTGCTGGGGTATGAGCCGGAGCGGTACTATACCGGCCGGGCGCCGCTGGAGGCGGCGAGCCTGGGCGTGGAACTGGCGCCGGAGGAGACCGCTTTTCGCTGCAACCTAGTCCATGTGGACCGGCCGGGCGACGGCCGTCTGATCATGGTCGATTACAGCAGCGGCCACATTACCACCGCAGAGAGCCGGCAGTTGATCGCAGCCTTGCAGGCCGAATGCGGCAATGACCGGCTGACGCTCTATCCCGGGGTCAGTTACCGTCACCTCCTGGTCTATCGTGGCGATTTGCCCGCCGGTTTCACCACCGTACCCCCCCATGACCATTCCGATCAGGATGTGGCGACTTTTTTTGAGGCCTATCGGCAGGTGGCGGTCTTTCCGCCCTTGCTGGCGCGGGCATCCGAAATCCTGGCCGACCATCCGGTCAACCGGGAAAGGGAACGGCAGGGGAAACGGAGCGCGAACTTCATCTGGCTGTGGGGCGAGGGCAAACGGCCGACCATGGCAACTTTGGAGCAGCGCTTCGGCATCCGCGGTGGCCTGATCTCGGCGGTTGATCTGCTCAAGGGGTTGGGTGTGCTCGGGGGCCTCTCGGTGATCGATGTCCCCGGCGCCACCGGCTACCTCGACACCAATTACGAGGGCAAGGCTCAGGCGGCGCTCGCGGTGCTGGCCAAGGACGATTTCGTCCTCGTCCATGTCGAGGCCCCGGACGAGACCGGCCATCAGGGGCTGGCGGCAGAAAAGGTGCAGGCGGTGGCCGATTTTGATCAACGCATCGTCACCCCGATCGTCGAGGAGATGGAGCGGCGGGGGGAACCGTTCCGTCTGGTGGTGACCATGGATCATTATACCCCGGTGCATCGCCGGACCCACGAGGACTGGCCGGTGCCGATGTTCCTCTACGATTCCCGGGGAGGTGTCGCCCCCTCCGGCCGGACCTACACCGAGGCCAATGTTCTGGCCGCGGTACGGGAGAACGGTTTGGACCTGCCCTCCGGCGCTACCTTTTTCCGCCGCTTTGTCGAACGGGAGGGCGATCGTGAGTAAACTGGCGGTCGGGCTGACCGAGCCGGTATTCACCACCACCTATCGGGTGATCTATGGCGATACCGATGCGGCGGGCGTGGTCTACAACGCCAATTATCTCCGCTACTTCGAGATCGGCCGCACCGAGATGATGCGTGCGTGGGCCCTGCCCTACAGCGCCATCGAGGCAATGGGCTGTATCCTGCCGGTGACCGAGAGCTATCTCCGCTTCAAAGCCCCGGCCGCCTACGACGACCTGTTGACCATTGCCACCTCGCTGGTGGAGGTCAGCAAGGTCACCTGCCGTTTTCATTATGCCATCTCCCGGCAAAACGAGGAGAATCGTACGGCTCTGCTGGTCAAGGGGTTTACCGCCCATGCCTGTGTCAACCGCCAGGGAAAACTGACGCCCTTCCCGCTGCTGGTGTTGGAGAAGATTGCGGCGATCCTGGAAAAAGGCACGACGGACCGAGAGAACGGTTGACTTTATCCCTCAATCGGTTATTATCGTCGGATTGCAACGCGGGGTGGAGCAGTCTGGTAGCTCGTCGGGCTCATAACCCGAAGGTCACAGGTTCAAATCCTGTCCCCGCTACCAACAAATTCAAGGGTTTAGAGAGTGATCTCTAAACCCTTTTTCTTTTTCAATAAAATTTGTAAGCACTTTGTAAGCGGATTTCGACAATCCAAATCAATGAAACGGGCCGGGCAAAAAAAAATCCCTCACCGCCAAGGGAACGGAAAGGGATTCCTGCCACGGCAATGTTGCTTGCTCTACATGGCAAATTGTTCCTTCTCGTACAGATCGGTAATGCAAACGCTTCCTTGAGGAAAATTCGCGGTCACCTTTAGGGTGCCGCCCATAGCTTCCACGAAACGGGCAAGCGTGCGGATATACATATCAGGCCTGTTTTCCATCTTGGAAACCGCCGCCTGGGAAATGCCAAGTTCTTCAGCGAGTTGTTCCTGTGTCAGTGAAAGTGCCTTCCTGATTTCCTGTAAAGGCATGGCCGCCAACAATTCCCCTGCTTCGCGCTCGTTGCGTTCTCGGCGCTCTGGAGTCATGTCCTCGCGGAGTTCTTTGAATGATTTTGCCATGGCTATACCTCCCCGTCTTGCTCGATTTCCTTCAAATGCTGGTCATAAATCCTGTCGGCCAGCGGAATGTGAACTTCATACCAACGATCATTTCCGCCTTTATTTCCGCCGATCAGTAGCAATGCCACCCGCCGGGGATCAAACGCATACAGAACCCGGTATGGCGTTCCCTTGTGCTGCACCCGCAATTCCCTCATGTGCGAGTGCTTCGAATTGCTGATCTTCGATGAATGGGGGAAGCCCAACGAGGGGCCGCATGCTTCAAGCAGGCGAACAGAAATATCGACAGAATCTTGTTCGCCATCATCAAGGCTTTTCCACCATTCGCCGAACTCGTTAGTAAATTCCACTTCCCATGCCATAGGTAAATAATAACCTTCTGGTTATATGGGGTCAATGCGAATCAATACGGCCAGCCTAAAAAAATCCCCCGCCGGTGGTCCGGCCAGGGCGACATCTGGTGAGAGAACATCCGAACAATGGAAAACATGAAAAAACAGTTTCGGGAAACGCTTCAGCGTCGTTTAGACATCCTGCGGGAAGAAATAGCGTTCTTTCCTGAAGGGATGGGGATGGAGCCTAAGCAACTCCTCTGGGAAACAATGGAAGAAAACCTGGCTATAGCCAAGGTGGACGGCAACCAGAAGGAGATCGACCAATTTAAACTAGCGCTGTTGTTGATCGATGAATTGGAATAGGGCTGGATTCCCCCAGGGGGGTGATTGACGGCAACCCACCAGGAATGGTTTTCCTCTTCAAAGAGGTCCGCTACCAGGTGTTTGCCTGGATAAAATAGCGGGCCTTTATTTTTGCCCTTTCGCCAAGGTTTCGCTAATGGTGCGAGGCAGGCACAAAAAAGCCCTCCCGTTTCCGAGAGGGCTCTCTGTTGTTACTGGTGGCCAGCCAAGTCGAGGGCACGGTCATACCTTCGGTTTCACCTTGCGCGTCCGTTGTACCCGGTTGCGCTTGTTGTGCTCGATCAAGGCGTCGACTCCACGCAACGAGATGTCAGCCATCAGCGCGTTGTGCGAGGCGTCGGTGATATGTTGGATTCCGCCGCGCTCCAGCACGTCGGCAACTCGTTCAAGGGCGGATGCCAGGCGGACGGCTGTTTCTTCGGTGAGCGCGGTCATTGCTTTACCTTCTCGCCTTGTGCTTTGATATTCTCCCACATAAGCTCAATCTGAGCCCGTAGTGCTTTCATATTCTCCTCTACCTGCCACAACAGACATGCAACCTTGTCGTCGTCCATTTTTCGAGGTCCACAGCCGGTCACTAACTCCGTAGTGGTGACGCAAAGGATTGCTTCTGAGCGGTCGATGATACCGGTCATGGCGTCGATGTGGCCGAGCACGTTTTTTTTCATACCACCACCTCGGGGGTAAAGAGAGGTTGCCCGTTCACTGCTTGGTGCAGGTCGTTTTCTGCTCTTGACGATTTCAGGTTCTCGTCAACCTCTCGATTTACTGAATACGCCTTGCGGACTAACTCCTGGCGGCCTTGCATCTCCGCAGCGGTGATGCCTACAAGCGTGTCCTGGATAAATTCCTGGCGGTCCGCAGCCGCACGCGCAAGTTCTTTGATGCCATAGGCAACAGTTTCTATCCCATCCCGGCACAACTCTTTCTTGTAGTAAGGATCAAGGTCTTCCACGCCCGCCAATTCGTTGAGAGTTATCAGCATGTCGGCAAGCTGTCCAATGACAGTGATATTGCCAAGACTTGCTTCGCGAGCCCGCTCGACCCATTCTGCTTCTTCCTGTGTTAAAGGTCTCTTTCCCGCTTCAAGAAATCCAGCCATCGCTCCAACTCCTTTTTTTGAGGTTTCCGCCACTACAGAACACAAAAAGGGCGGTGAATGTGCGGGTTGGCGAACCGGCCTCAAGGAAACCGGCAGGCACGAGGCCTCCCACACACCACCGCCCAAGGAGAGCAATGCCGTGCACCGGACACAAAAAAAACCGCCATTCGGGGAGAGGGGCGGTGCATCCGCCTTGAGGATTCGGGTCGCCAAACCCGGCCACGCCCATTTTCGACGCGGTAAATGATCATTGCCCGATCAGGGCAGGGATGTCAATGACTCATTGACAAGATCATTTTCGGCCAGTATTTCTTTTCAAAACTGATAACCTTCTGGCCTCTCGCCGGTACCCCACCTTCCCGTGTGTGGGCCCACCCTGCCGAGTCAGAAGGCTCAGCACTATGTGGCCAGGGTTGGGATGGGGTGAAATCCCTAGAACGGCACTATGACCAAATTCCTAACTTGGCCATTTTCATAGTCTCGCCCACTCGGAGGTTTTTCCATCTGAGTTCGTGGCGGGTTTTTTTAACATGGCGCCGGGTTTTTACTATCATGGACTGCTGGCGTTGGGCGTGGACTGGCCTTGAGTGCTCTAATGAGTTCTCGCGGCTGAATTTTAAGCCCACATCCCTTGATGTTGAGCGGCCTCGTGGCGGATTTGCTCAGTTCACCCCAACATCTACCCGCATAAAGCCATGGAACTCATACCCTACCCAGAGGCGCAAGAGCGCTTCCACATCAGCAGGATGACCCTGTGGCGGCTGGTGAAGAGTGGTGTTGTTGCTGCCTATCGTCCAGGAAAAAAGACCATGTTCAGCGTACGCGACCTTGAAATATGGCTCGCCAGTACACGCATCAAGCCAAAGACAAAGATCGGCCGGCCGCGTAAAGGCGCTCCGAGGGTCTGACGATTCTTTACTCAAAATTCAGCGACAGCCAGGAACAGCCATATGAGGGGTTAGCCATGCTCTTCGCGGCCTCGACGACGATGAGCTATCTTCAGAAATTCTGAAGTCAGTACTGATCCACCCCAACCTTACGTTTTCTTAGGTAGCCGTGGGGTTAGCTGCAAGCGCAACCCTTGTGTAAACCTCGTACTCTCATGAGCTTTGCTATTTTTTGTTTCGGACATCCAAAAACTCGTTCAGACCCTCGCCAAAATCTCACCATTCTCAAGGGGTTTGCCCTGCAAGACTATTCAGCAGACCCTAACTTTTCCCTACCTGCATAAGTTAACGGATGTGACCCTTTGTAATCAGCATACCGGCTATGCCGCCACCTTGGCCATTTAAAATGCCCTCCAGTTCGGCGGCGGTGACATTCGATGCGGTTTCCTTTTGACTGCGGGGTACCGGAAAAAGCTGCCAAGGGCATGGCACAGCCCATTAATGGCATTGTACTTATCGCCAGGCTTGTCTTCGAGGTCTTGGGCAGTGATGCTGGAAAGCTGCTCGCGGACAAGTGAATCCTCCGGCAGAATCAAACTCCCCTTGTGGGTGCCGGGCCGGATTCGGTTGAGACCAAGCAGGAAGTCATCGGCATCTTCCGCATCGTGAAGGGTAACGCTGCTTTTCTGCTTTCTTGCGTATTGGGTAAAATCATTAAGGTAGCCGCAATCTTGCCGGTCTTCCGGCATCGCCGCGTAGAACTTCCTGCACCCCATTTGGGCCGCAACAACAATCAATCTTTCATAAAATTTGTCGAGGTACGATGAACTGTCCTCGTGCTCGGCAAGGAGCACCCTCTTACCTTCGCTCTCCTCATGGCCGACTTCTTGTCCCAATATGCAAAAGTAAGCCTGCGCGTACGGTGTCGGCCACGAGATACCGCCCCGGATGTCCACATACCGCTTCATGGCAATCTCCTTGCCGGTCGGTGGGTCGGATACGGTCAACTCAATGGTTTGGTCTTTCAAACTCTTGGTGGCGGTTACATTCAAAACCTGCATGATCATACCTCTCGTTACAGGTTGGGGAAAAGGAGTTCGGGCCGATAGAAGGTCAAGTTGAGAGCGTCAGCGCGGTCAGGAGAGCGTTTCAACAACTCGCGCATAGTCGGCTTGGCCATAACCTCTATTTTGCCATTACGGACCTCGTAGGTGGGCAAGGCGAGTTCCTCCAGCAGATCGTTGTCCGGTGGCAACATGGCACCAGAATCAACACGCAGCCACTCACGGCAGGCCCACCACAGCTGTGAACGGAGATTGCGGAACTCACCCAACTCTGTCTTCTCCGTAGCGGTGGCCGCAACCTTCACTGGATGCGCCCTGCAGCCACGGACTCGCATGACGGGGGCCACGCCAGCGCCAACGCCTGTTGCATCGACACCGCAGTACCGTACTCTCCGTGCCTTGTATTCTTCGGCGGCACGGTTGGCGGTAACCAAGGTATCGACCCCACTCCAAGGCACGAGCCGTTCGACGAAACCGCCGTACCGGAAACAAGCCACATTGGCGTCAGTGCCGAACTCACCGACATCAAGGCCCATGATTGCCCTTGTGCCCTCCGGAGTAACTTCGCCATGCTCGGCAACGTAAGCGTCCCACCGGGCCCTGGCCCGATCAAGCCACTCCCGGCTGATTAACTGTGTCGACGCCTGTGCCGGGTACTGGCCAAGAACCATGTAGCTGAATGCCGGCTCGATGATCTTGTACCACCCGGGTCTCAAGGGAGGATATTGGTAGCCGGCCTGGTCCATGGCTGTTTGCCCTTCCAGGAAAACAGGGAGTTCAAAACATTCTGAACCAAGCTTCTCCTTGGCGGTCAGCGGACGACACCATTGGTTGATGCGGCGGGTTGTCACCTCCCGCGTCACCGCTCCAGGTATGCGGTCCTCGCCGGAAAGCACATTCGGGTGGTTGAGGGCGGAGAGTTCAACCACATTGGCTCGCCGGTCCCGGATCATGCGATAAGCCTCCCCTCGCTCTGCCCTAGGGTTGAACATCACCAGGAGCCGGGCGTGGCCGCCGGACATGCAGGATTCAATGCCGCGATACACCTCATCCGGAACGGCATCTCCTTCGTCGATGATGAACAGGAGGTGTGGGCTGTGCTTGCCGGAGAACTTCGCCTCTCGTTGTGCTGGCGTGCCGGATGAGGGGATGCTGACACCGGTAAGGAAGTTGTTTGCTCCCTTGGCAACGTGCAGGCTCTTGATATCGTCATGCTCGAACAAGGCAGAATGTTTCTCGACAATGCCGCCGATCTCACCCCACAGCAGTTTCTTCAGATTGCTCTCAGGTGGTGCAGCGGCGGTGTATATCTGGCAGTCGGAGAAAACCCGGTACCACCAGACAGCCACACGGGCGGCGGCATGGGTCTTGCCGGTGGCGTTCGCGCTCTTGGCAACGGTGATCTGGTTATCCCGAACCGACTCCATCATCCGCTTGACGTCGGCTGTCAGCGTCTCGCCAAGCACATCTTCACCAAAGCCAACGGGATTGTCCTGGTAGCAGCTGTAATCCTGCCCATGCCCATCGAACCGGGCGGCAATGACTGCGGTGAACGCGACCAGCAGGTCATCCCTCCTCCTGGCAACGAAGAGTTCCATCACTTGAATCTCAATGCCGAACGAAGCGCAGATTGCTCGTTCAGGCGGCTGACCACCCGTTTCCTCAGCGCCGGGTCACACTCTTCCAGGGTCTCCAAGACGATCTGCTGAAACTGTGCCGCGCCTTCCAGGCTGTACAGCATTTCGTATACGTCCATCATCAGTTTGAGCTGGTTGCGTATCTCGCCCATGAGTTTCACGGACAGAGAGGCGTCGCCGGAAGACTGATCCAGCAGATCCCGAGCCTGCTGGTTGATCTCCCTCAACTGGCCGACAATATCTAGTTTGGATTCCACAGCCTGCTCTACCCTGGTCGCCGCAACAACGAAGGTGGTCCGCCCTCGGAGTTGCTTCAGGCGTGTGTTGACCGCCTGCCGGGAGACCCCAAGCACCTTCGCTGCATCTGCCTGACTCTTGCCTTCTTTGTCAATCAGGCGTAATAATTTGGTATCATTTACAATTTTTTCAGACATGATTGGCAGCCACTTTGACTTGATTGACAGAGCGAGCGCTGCCCCCCTTCAGCGCTCGGGGGTGTTTCTCCATTCAACATTTTCTTTCTCCATCGTGGGGGGTGGGGTTAAGGAGTGCGCGGACCAGTATACTGCGGACCTGGCCACCTCTTTTTCCGTGGCAACCAAGCTGGCAACCAGCCTCACAACAAACAGTCTATCAATCAACCTTTTGTTTGACTCGATAACCCCCTTGATAAGGGTAGCCAAGCCCACCATTTGCCCCCACCTCAAACGTTTCCCTCGTCCCCATGTCTATCGCGTATGGAATCTTTTTCATTCCCCTCATGGGGTTGTTGGGGTCAACAGGTTCTTCCCTGTTCGCAATCTGGTATTTCTGCTGGTCAGGCTTACCCTGAATGGCGTAGAGCTGGCGCATCAGGTTTTTCTGCTCATTCGGGTCGGTCGACGCCATCAGCTTGTCGCGCATCGCCCGCACCTGCTTGCTGTAGCCAAGGCCCACCTGCTTCTCTTCCAGTTCAGCCTGCCGCATCGGAGCGCCCGCGGCCAACTGGTCGCGTTGCACCTGGACCTGCTGCGCATCGATAGCGTTCCGGTCGTTGATGCCCTTGGCGGCCAGCAAAGCCCGGCCACCTGCGCCTGCCTCCCGCATCGCTTCAACGTCCAGGGCGTTCCGGTTGCCGGTCTCCTTGTTGAAGGTGTCCATCTGCTCTTTGTAGAGGCCAAGCCGAGTCTTCCACCCCAGTCCCGATTCCTTGCCCAGATACTTCGGTGCCCCTCCGGCGTTGCGCTCGCTGTCCGGCTTGAGGAACCCGTAGTCCGGGCTCGCCGGTCCAACCATCCGGTCAGTGTACTGCTGGCCGCTTTGCTGCGCCGGTCGCATGAACGCCTCCTTGGCGCCCTGGTTACCCCGGAGTGAATAGCCGAGCCCTTTCTCTGGCAGTTGCCCTGCTAGAGCCACGCCCGCTTGAGCCTGCCCCGCGTTCTGGCTACTACCTGGCATCACCTTCATATACCCATAACCGGGCTGATCCTTCACGCCAGCGGTGTAAATCCGGTTCCCCTCGCGGTCGTGCGACAAACTCATACCGTTACCGATCTGTGTTACCGGGTTGACCGGGGCGGTATTCTTGGGCGCTACCTGTCCGAAGTTCGGGGTGGTCAACTGGTCAGTGACGGGAGAGCCTGGAGCTTGGGCGGATTGCAGGGGCGGACGTCTATACCCGAGGCCAACAGGAGGGCTTCCCGCGGGTGTGGATGGTTCCACTTGCGTCGGAGGAGCTTTCGGATCACTCCGGAAAGGGTTCAGCGCATACTTTGCCTCGTCAAATGCCTTCTTGGTGGCCTGCTGGAGCTGAGTTCCGCCCTGGGGGGCAAGTTGCGTGGTTCGGTTGATTTCGCTGTACAGTTCGTTATTCATAGTTGGCACCGTTTATTGTTTATTTTTATTGATAATTTAACGTTTTATGATGATTTTTTCACAAAAAATTTACAAATTGACCGCCCAATTATTACGGCCGTGTTAGCAAAAGAAAAACAGGCAGCGTCTCAACGGAATCGAGCGCGTACCAGTAGTTTCAATGGAAACCCTAGCTGAAACCGAAGCGGCTGAAACCACGGGGGGTACTTCTTTTTCTTGAGACCAGTTCAACAATGTCCAGCCCCATCATGCGGGTGAACAGGTTCGCTTTGCATGGCTTCTTCCTCAATGTTCGCGCAAAATTCTTTCACTTCGCTCCTATCCATGCCAAGGGCGTCAGCTATATCGTCGGAAAGATACATGCGTTCCCCCTGTTTGTTTTCACCACAAGGTTTGAGGGTGGGAAAAAGCGCATCGAACCCTTTATTGATCTCGGCCCGCATTTCCGGTGAAACGTTCTTGGTAACATACATAACTGCTGCTTTGTCGGTTGGGCTCATCGCCTCCGTCTTTCGATTGCCAGCACCGGCACCGGCCTGAAATGCATCATCAAGGCAGCAGAAAGTCCCCTCAAGGGCCCTGACGATTTTAAATTCTTCCCAAGGGGCAAGACACTCGCAGGCACACCCGACCACGGGTGAACCGCACTTCGGGCATTCCTCAGCCAAACATCCATATTCGTGGACAAGTCCCCGTTGGATTCCGCAGACTGGGCACGATTTGTCAAAGCCCAGATTTAACCGCCGTTCTTGGCCGAAAGGTACTCTCGCAAGGTGTGAATTCATGATTTTTAATCTCCTGATATTGTTTTGCTTTTTCGCGTAGCCTCAACCATCGGGCAACTATTCATCTTGTCGAGCCGTGACCATCGCCAGTTCTTTTCGTCAATCTCCCTGTAACAGCCTTGTACCACGGGAAGGTTCGGTATCTCTAAACGGTGAAAGCATTCACAATGAGGGTTACACCAATCAGGTAAAGGAGGATGATCGGGTTTTTCCGGGTGACCTGTTTGGGTGCTCAACAGGCTGATTATTTCCGCCTTATGTTTCCTGATTCGGTCTTTCATCCCATCGCTTACCGGCTGCCGGGCCTTGTAGCGAAGCTGACCACCCTCAACCCACAGGGCGATCCCCAAGGATTCAGCAGAGCGAAGCAGGGCGGTTACAGTCTTCACAGTGCGCCCTCCTCGGTGAACTCAGGCACCGGGGTGAAAAGCGGCTCACCGGTGCGGTAGTCAATCCGGTCGCGCTTCACCCGGTCGGGCAAGTTGGTTCGGGCATACTCCTGGTTGATCGCTTTGCGCTGAGGTTCGTTGACGAAGCGCCAGTCGCTGGTAGGCAGGATCTCGGACCGCCCGGTTATGACGTAATCCCTCTCCATGCCCTGAATGGAGTGCATGAAATCGACAGGCTCTTTGCATTTGGCAATCTTGCAGATAAAGCCATGGGGCTCATTCTTGTCGAGGTTGATGGCTAGCCGGGGTTTCTCCAGGGTCATCTCGCCGCCCTTGGCGAAGGCGTGTCCCTGCTTCTTCTGCATGGCCACCACGGCGACGCCGCCCTTCAAGCGCCGGTGAATGTCGGCAATAAACTTGCCAGCCTGGTAGAAATCTTCATTGACCTCTAGGAAGTCGATGAATGTCACGCCGTCAGGATCAACCAACTTGTCGAAGCTGTGAGTGCGTTCGATGAACTTCACATGAGGCACCCAAGTTGAGGGGTCATCACCAAATCCCCTGATCCTGGTAGCGAGCTCTCCGGCGCTCATTTCGGAGTTCAGATACACCATGAGGGCTACATCTATTCTTTCGTAAGAAAGATGTAGGGCGGTATGGGGGTATATGTGTGATGCAAAAAAGTTCCGGACAACTGACAAAAGGAAGACCGTTTTTCCCGCGTTGCTCGACCCTGAAACGAGAATAATGCTACCTGGACGGACCGTTGCTCTTTTAGTAATTCCCAATGGTAACAATATATTAAATGGTTCAGCGCTTACAGAAAGCAGGTTCATAGCTTCAGGTTCGTCTTCTACGACTTCCCACCATCCCCTTTTCCCATCTATCCTTCTGATTTTATTTTGTTTTTCGTAGTACGAAAGTGCATCGCTGATTGTTTTCTTTTCTCTGCGGTCTTTCGCACAAAGCTCTGAATATACGTCTTTTGTTTCAAATGGAGCTGGATCAGATTCTATAAATGAAAGAACATCTCCGGCCAGTGTCCGGCCTTTGCCCGGAGCATATCCGGAAACTGTCCGAGAACCGTCCGGAGTGCGTCCGGAGGCGTCCGGAAACGTCCGGATTTGTCCGGAATGTCCGGAATTGTCCGGAACTCGCAAAGACTTTGCCGCCGCTGAGAAATCACCGTTAAAGCGGCAATAGGCATAAAAGGAAAATTTATCGAGGGGCTTCTGGACCGGTAACGGAGTGCTTGAGGAAAAGCAAAAGAACCCCTGTGTGTTCAACGTTGCGCTTGTGCTTCCGTCCGATTTTCCAGGCCGGCACCAGTGCTGGTGATCACCTACCGTTTTCACGTATTGCCAGCCTTCGCCTTCAAGGAGCGTTTTCCAATCAGTTTCCTGGTTGAATCTGTCCCCTGGCCGGTCGCCGGATGTGGGATCGGTTTTGACAGGCGGCCGAGGGGCTTGATGCTCCGCCTCGTCGAACGAGCGAGCGATTGAATGGAGAAGGTCACGCTCTGCCGGCGAAAGCACAGGGAGGCTCCCAAGGCTTCCGTTGAGGGTGTACCCTTTGGATGGAGCCACCAGGAAATACCCCCCTTGGCCTCGAGTCTCGATGAATACGTCTTGCTGGGGCCTACCCTGGTCATCCTTGCCTCGAACTGACATGGCCAGTTTTTGATTACCACCGACCGGGGCAGAACATCGGAAGAGAATATGAAAGCCACCTGATGGAGTTTCTTGCCAGACGGTAAGCTTCCCCCGCAACACGGCGTTTACGCCCTCCAGTGTGTCCAGAAAGGGCTGGAAGAGGTCGGGCTTGTCGAAGTCCAGGCACTCGAGATTGCCGGAGACGGAGCCACCAACTAGGGCAATCTGGCAGCCGTTGACAAAATGCCGTTTGATCTCGACGGCAGACATGCGCCGTTTCTGGTAGGGCTCCCATTTGATGCTGGCCTGTTTGCTGTCGGGCCGGATCGGGATGACTGAGAGTCGGTGCGTAAGGCACTGCGTTGCGAATTCGGCCAGGGTCATCATTGCATGACCTCCGGCCGGATAGCGATAATGCCCTCCTCGTTGTAGTGTACGGGAAAACCTTGTCTTGCGAGGGCGGCCACCGCCTTGCTGGGATCATTGATCCCCAAAGCATGCCGGCAAAATCGTTCATCGACTTGTCCCGCACGACTGCCGTATGAAACAGCAGCTTTCAAGAAGCTGAGTAGGAGCCTTTCCGGTGTCATGGCTTCACCTCGCCGCATTGTAGGACGTATCGCGCGACCCTGTGACGCACACCGCCGGCGCAATACTCAAATGCCCATTCCGTGGCGATTCGGTGGCCATGCTTGCGCAGTTCGCACACCCTCATGCCGGGGTGCATGATGCCCAGGGCGCGGGCCTGCAAGGTGGTCAAAGTGTCGCGCTCTAGCAGGCTGTTGAAAAATTCATAAACAACGGGACATGCAAAACAACACCGTGTATCATTCAACCATCCGGAATAATTAACAAACAGGTGGAAACATGCGCGGTCCCGATATTCAACAGCAAAAATT
>Ga0074193_1001227_pt1 | contig 33308 bp, 26 predicted proteins | sample EPASupsiteHSE605_FD_64523 | JGI IMG/M metagenome (GOLD analysis project Ga0074193, IMG submission 64523) | Bioremediated contaminated groundwater from EPA Superfund site, New Mexico - Sample HSE6-05 | ecosystem: Environmental > Aquatic > Deep subsurface > Groundwater > Contaminated ... | reverse complement strand
TAAAGTGGTACGTGAGCTGGGTTTAAAACGTCGTGAGACAGTTTGGTCCTTATCTGTTGCGGGCGCAGGATATTTGAGGAGATCTTTCCCTAGTACGAGAGGACCGGGATGGACGAACCAATGGTGTTCCAGTTGTTCTGCCAAGGGCATCGCTGGGTAGCTATGTTCGGAAGGGATAACCGCTGAAAGCATCTAAGCGGGAAACCCACTCCAAGATGAGATATCCCGTACCGTAAGGTACCTAAAGGCTCGTTGGAGACTACAACGTTGATAGGTCGGATGTGGAAGTGCAGTAATGCATGGAGCTTACCGATACTAATGAGCCGTGCGGCTTAACCATATCCTTTTTTAAATGAAGTTTACCCTGCTATTTCAATTGTCAATTTTTTGTTATCGATTTATTTCGGTGGCCATAGCGAAGAGGTCCCACCCGTTCCCATTCCGAACACGGAAGTTAAGCTCTTCAGCGCCGATGGTACTGCATGGGAGACTATGTGGGAGAGTAGGTCGCCGCCGATTCTTTACACAAACCCCGTTATCCACTTCCGTGTGGATAACGGGGTTTTTTTGGTTTGGCTGAAGAGAATCAAGTGATGTGATAACTATTGGATGCTCCCTATGACGACCACTCCACTTACAACAAATGAGAATCCAAAAGGTCGACTTTACGTTGTTGCCACGCCAATTGGTAACCTCGGTGATTTGAGTCAGAGGGTCATCCAAACGCTTTCCTCGGTCGACCTTATCGCCTGTGAAGATACTCGACACACGAAAAAACTCTGTCGCCATCTCAATATAAATACACCTCTTGTCAGCTATTATCGGGAGAAAGAGCAAGAAAAGGCAGAAACTCTGTTGGAAATTCTACGCTCGGGAAAACAAATCGCTCTTGTCTCCGATGCCGGGACACCTGCAATTTGCGACCCAGGAGCTGTTCTGGTCAGAAAAGCGAGGGCTGCGGGGATTGATATCGTAGCTGTTTCAGGCCCGTCAGCGCTGGCCACGGCCTTATCAATAGCCGGTTTGACACAGGCGAATTTCTTCTTTGGCGGCTTTCTTCCCTCCAATGCAACGGACCGGAAACGATTGCTCAAAGATGTCGCCAAGCTACCTTTTACTCTCATTTTCTATGAATCCCCGCATCGGATTAACGCCACTCTCATCGCCATGCAGGCAATTCTTGGTGATCGGCAGGCGCAGCTGTTTCGTGAATTAACCAAAATTTATGAAGAATGCCTGGAGGGTCCGCTTTCAATTCTTCAGGAACATACAAAAAATGGAATCAAGGGAGAATTGGTGCTCATTATTCAAGGTGCAGAACCTCTACCCGCTGAGAAACCCGATACTCTTGAGGATCTCTTATTCTGGTATCGCGATGAACTCCACTCAAGCTTGAAAAATGCTGTTCACAGCATTGCCAACGACCTTGACCTGCCCAGGTCTCAGGTGTACAAGAAAGCGCTCTCGATATGGCAGAAGGCCATATAGAGCTGCCCACCCTCTCCATCGTTCCATGGCGGCACTACCCTTCCCTCAATCTGCTCATCAGCAACAACATGCCTCTCATAAATAGAATAAAGAATTCCCTTTCTCACTGCCCAGACAATGAGTGCAGAGTGCTTCTCTCGGCTGCTTGCCGGGCAGCACTTGCCGCTGGTACCCTCATTAAAAATCGCTACTGTCAACCCCATGATATTACCATGAAGGGTGCCATCAATTTGGTAACCGAAACCGATGTAGCGGCGGAAGCGATCATAACCGCATCCTTGACCGAGGACACACCCGGTATATCGATCATGGCGGAAGAAACCACAGCCACCCATACGGTGACCGCCGAACGGTTCTGGGTGGTTGACCCTTTGGACGGCACCACCAATTTTGTCCATGGATTTCCTTATTTTGCCGTGTCCATAGCCCTCATGGACCATGGGAGACCGGTGGTGGGGGCTGTTTATGCACCTTTACTTGACGAGTTATTCTGCGCAACCAGAGGATACGGCGCTTGGTTGAATGATCGCTCCATCACTGTAACCCGCACAGGGCAGCTCATCGAAGCTCTCATCGGCACGGGTTTTCCCTACGAACTTGAACATACCTTGCCGGGAGTTATTCGGCAGTTGGAAACCATGCTGCCTAAGGTCCGCGATATTCGCAGAGCCGGGGCAGCAGCCCTCGATCTGGCCTACGTGTCCTGCGGCCGGCTCGATGGCTTTTATGAAATCAACCTGCAACCATGGGATACTGCTGCCGGATGGTTGCTGGTTGAGGAGGCAGGGGGACAGGTCAGCAATTTTTCCGGCGCCCCCTATTCTGTTTTTATTCCTGAGATTTTAGCTAGTAATGGCGCGTTGCACCAGCAACTTATCAAGCTCCTCCGATGAGCTCTGAGCCGCCACCGCCTCGCCCTTTGCCCCAATGGGTTATCCACGGGTGCATGTTGATTTCGGCAACGCTGGTCGCGACTTCCTTTATTGTCGGCAAGGCCATAACGCCCTTCCTTGACCCGATCGTTCTGACATTGATCCGTTTTTCCGTCGCTGCCCTGCTCTTCGCACCCTATGTGCGCCACCGTTACGGCCTGTTTCTCCCCAATCTATCCGCTATAGTCCGTTACAGTTTAATCAGCGGCACCCTTGTCGGTTTTTTCTGGCTGATGTTCCTCTCTCTCCGTATCACCACCCCCCTGAATACAGCGGCAATTTTCACGACTGTTCCAGGGATATCGGGCATATACAGTTGGTTTTTACTGCGGGAACGATTGGGATTGCATCGTGCCCTTGCCTTGCTACTGGCCATGACCGGTGCACTTTGGGTTATCTTTGAAGGCGACCTGCAGCGGTTGCAGTCGCTGGATCTCAACCATGGTGACCTGCTGTTCTTTGGAGGTTGCCTGCTGATGGCGCTGTACATGCCCTTGGTCAAACTTCTACACCGGGGAGAGCCTATGGCCGTCATGACCTTATGGATACTGGTCACCGGATGCGTCTGGCTGCTGCTCTTTGCCGCCGCTAAGTTACCGGACATTCCATGGGCCGCCGTGCCGGAGATAGTCTGGCTCGGCATTGCCTATCTGGCTTTTTTCACCACCATCGTTACCTTCTTCATTTCCCAGTGGGCCACCCTTCACCTAGGCCCCACCCGGGTTATAGCATACTCATATCTTTATCCACCACAAATCGTGCTGATTGAATGGTTTTTGTACCGAGACCTTCCCTCACTGAATATACTATTTGGAGCTCTGATTATCCTACCAGCCATGATTATCGTGCAAAAAGAAGGCAGGGCACGTTGAAGAATTATTTGACGATATAATTCTGCCCATCAGTAGTAATATAATTCAGTAACGCTTGAACCGTTTCGGAAGGTGCGCCTTTGGTGACCAGGGTGATCGGCCTGCCGATTTCGGGAATCGTGGGAGCATTGACCAAATAGTCGACTTGTGACAGAGGTCCAAGACAAATAGCACCGGCGTTTCTTACAACTCTGTTTTTGAGATCTTCAGCGTTCGTTCCCTGCATCGCCTCCTTGGCATACTCTGCTCCATCCATAATCTGCTTTTGAAACACCGATTGCGTTCCCGGAATCTGGCTTCCCAGAATGACTACAATCGGTTTATCTGGTCCGCCCACTTCGGACCAGTTCTTTGTTTTCCCTGTAAAGATAGCGGCTAATTGTGCTTTGGAAAGATCAGTAACCGGTACATCACGGTTGGTCAGAACCTTCACTTTGTCCTTTCCGATAACCCAATATTTATACACCGATTTATCAGGAACCTTGTACCCTTCTTTTTCCATCAACACCATCCAATCGGTAAATTCAACACCGCCAACCGCCGCATCAATCTTACCTGCGTCCAGATCTTTTAGTGCCTGCACAGGACCGCTGGCGCTCACTGCGAGCTTAAGGCCGAGTGTTTTTTCCAAAGGATACGAGATCTTATTGAAAATATTTTCTGATGCAGCCGCGCCGGTACCTATTCTCACCTCCTTCGCCCAGGAAGAGACGGCCACAGTCATTAGGCATATCGCTGTAAAAATAACCGTCAAAAAATAATTTAACTTTTTCTTTGCCATAATTCAGCCTCCTTGATTCGAGTTGATCATCGCTCCTGTTTTGCAGCTACAAGAATTCGAACGGCACCCTCTGCATAGTTTAAGTACAGCAGAAAACCTCAGGATATTCCCGGTCAAAGGGTAACACCAAAATATTCTGTCGCATCAAAGCGTTAAATTCATCTACAATAAAAATTAACAACCTCCGAAACCTAGATATAACTTTCCCAAGGGCAATCTCCTATTTTCATGATGGCGCACTATCAAACAGCAGCGTTTATTACCGTTGGAGAACTCCTTCTCTATAGTGCGCTGCTGTTGAACGGACATTTCGCTGACTAATACCTCAAGAGCTTCTTCGAGCGCCTTCACCTCGTCGAGACGCTTGGTTTTCACAAAGAAGCAGGGCCATAGGGTCAATGCATTCAGTCAACACCCTGTGAATCAATCGCTTTTCCTCTTTCGAGAAAGACGGCCTTTTGATGAAAATGCAGAAGACCGTTTCATGGTGAACTTCTCAGCAGAGAAGGTCTCTAAAAAAATCTTTATGGGCAAACCTTCTCGTGATTAGTAAACACGCCTTTCTCATCAATTTTGATAAGCACGGTACACTTGGTGGGATCACCGGTGCCGTGATAACCGAGGCTGCCGGTAACCCCCTCAAATTTCTTGGTAGCAGCAATCTGATCCTTCAGCTTTGTCCGGTCCTCGACGAGATTACCAGACAGTCCACCGGTGTTTTTCAAAGACTGGACGATCAATTGAACCGCATCATAGGTCAATGCCGCCACTTCATCAGGCAGCGTATTGTACGCCTTCTGATAACTGTCCACGAATGCCTTTGCTTTGCCCTCGACACCACCAGCAGCAAAATTACCGGTAAAGTACAACCCTTTGCACTCATCGCCACATTTTCCCATCAAATCGCCGCCTGACCAGGAATTGGATCCGGTGATCGGTCTTTTCCATCCCATTTTCCTGGCCTGGTGCACGATAAGGGGTACTTCCTCATAATGTTGCGGTGTATAGATAAAATCGGCGCCGGAGTTAAGGATAACCTGCAATTGTTTACTAAAATCGACATCTTTGGTCCTGAATGTTTCAAAGGCAACCACTGAGCCGGGTCCATTCACCCCTTCAAAAAACTTCTTGAATGCCTTGGCCATGCCGGTGGGATACGGGCTGATCTCGTCATAGAGAACGGCAGCCTTGGTTGCTTTCCACTCCTTAGCAGCGAATTTGGTCGTCGCCATCGCCTGAATGTCATACAGGACCGGCATACGGAAGACATACTGCCTATTGAGTGTGGTCAGAGGAGATGTAGACCAAGGCGTTACCATGGGTGTTTTGAATGAGTCAGCCACTTCACCAACGGCAATGGCCCGGTCGCTGCTCTGCGGTCCGACAATCGCCATGACCTGGTGCTGGCTGATCAAAGTCAGCGCATTGGTGCTGGCGGATGATCGATCAGAGGAATTATCCACGTATACCAGTTCCATGGAGTAGGTTTTACCCCCTATTTGCAACCCGGTTCCGGAATTGACCTCCTGCTTTGCCATTTCGGCGCCATTTTTAGTACTGGCTCCGACGTTGGCGAAGCTGCCGCTTTTGCTGGTGCTTATTCCCAGTTTGATGGTGCCGTCCGCCGCGAAAAGATGTGAGCCGGGTGCGACCGTAAAGACAAGCGCCATCAGGCCGGCCATGGATCGTTTTTTCATTCTTTTTCCTCGGATAATGTTAAAAAAATGCCTTTACCGTGCCAGGTGTGCATCAGGCAGGTTGTGCGGCCTCAATCTTGAAGACTTCGACCGCCGCGCGCAGCTTGCTCGCGGTTGCGTTGAGCAGCTTCATCAGATCAGCCGTTTCCTGTGAGGTTTTGGAAGTTTCATTACTTACACCGCCCACGGACACCATGCTCTCAACGACACTTTCAGACACCTGTACCTGTTTGGTTGCGGCCTGGGTAATTGCCTCGATCAAATCCGCCAGCTGATTGGATACCGTTTCGATCTGCTGCAGCTTCTCATGGGCGCCGTCAGCAAGACGCGAGCCCTGCACAACCTTGCTGATACTTTCGTCCATACGGTTGCTAACATCTTTGATTTCCGACTGAATACTCTTTACCAGCATATCGATCTGCTTGGTGGAGTTACTCGAGCTTTCCGCCAGACGCTGAACCTCCTCGGCAACGACGGCAAAACCGTAGCCGGCGTCACCAGCCATGGCGGCCTGAATGGAGGCATTCAAGGCGAGAATAGAAGTTCGGTCGGCAATGTTGTTGATAATCTCAACGACGTTACCGATCTCCATCGAACTCTCTCCCAGACGCTTAATCGAACGGGCCGTCTCATTGATCTGTTCACGAATTTCATCCATAGCGCGGTTGGTCTTCTCAACCGCTTCGGCCCCTTCGCGAGCATTGGTCCGCGAGGTTTCCGAAACCTCGGCCGATCTCGCCGCGTTCTCCGAAACCTGCCTAATCGATGCAGCCATATCATTGATGGCCTGAATAGCTTCATTGACCTGTTTAGTCTGGTCAATACTCTTGGCGGCGAGTTCCGTTGTCAACTTGGAAACGTCAGAGGCAGTTTCATCAACCGAGAAAGTCGTTGACTTTACCTGCCGAACGATCCCGCCGAATTGTTCGGCCATGGTGTTGAAGGAGTCGGCGATGGCGCCGGTAACGTCTTCAGTCACCTCGGCGCGCGCGGTCAGGTCACCCTCGGTGAGCTCCGAGATTTCACCCATCAACTTCATGATGGAGTCCTGGATGGCGTCACGTTCCTCTTGGCTCTGGATCAGAGTCGTGATGTTGTCAAGCATGGCATTGAGCGCTGTAGCCATCTCTCCGAGTTCATCATTACTGACTACTTCGGTACGGGCCTGAAAGTTACCCATACCCATTTCACCGAGCAGATCCATGATATGGTTGATCTGCCGGGTTAAGCCTTTAGACAGACCGAAAGAAATCAGTAAGCCGAGAAGAACGGCAGCGATACCAACGCCGATAACAATTTTCTGTACTAAGTTGGCTGCGTTCTCCATACGGATGACCGCCTGCTTCTCATTGGCTACAGCGTCCTTAAGAAATGCCTGAATAACCGGGTCGGCCTGTTTAACCGCTTCCTGGTAGGAAAGAATACGGCTGCTGATCGTTTCGTCGGTTTTGGCGACCTCGGCAAACCACATGATGAAATCTCCAACCTGCGCCAGTAAGCTGGCCTGGAGCGCCGGAATATCATTTGCGGTTTTGATGCCTTCAGCAAATGCCTTAGCCTCGGCTTGCACCTTCTCGCCCCCCAGTTTTGTCGGTACCATCGTATACTCTTGTGTTTGGTAGAGCAGAGTCTGGAAGAGCGACTGTATTTTGGAGGAACTAGCGGTGCCCACCGATTTACGCAACACGTCGACGGCCTGCCGCAGTTTGGTCAACTCGCCGAATTCCGGGTTGACCTGACGTTCCAGGATGTTCACCGTGCTCATGAACGTCGCCAAATAGTTATTGATAGCGTCCATAGCTTTCTGCGCAGCAGCCTTTTCTTTCGCATCGGGTGTTATCTGCTGAATCTCATAGAGTTTCTGATAGGCTTCACCACCGGCGGCAATGAATCTGCTCAAATACTGGGCTTTGGCCTCACCGATGCCGATCTTGTTGTAATTGAGAAGAAAATCCTTCTCGTGACCATTCATGGTCTTCACCGTTTTTTCCGTGTCCAAGCTCAAGCGGGCAACCTTACCGTGTACCTGTACAAGTTCATCGATAGTTTTTGTCGCAAACCGTTGTGATGTGGTGGCGATGACGATAACAGCGAGCGTCAGAACGATCATGACGAAGAACGCCAGCATCAACTTGCCGCGAATGTTGAGCTTATCGGTCAATACCGAAAAAGGGTTGCGAAACCCGCCACGTTGTTTGTTTTGTTCTTCCATTCTGCCTCCGAAACTCCTTCCTCAACTTAATCAGATGTCGTTGACGACAAGCGAGCGCGCCCTACCCTTCCCACGTCCAAAAAACACCGGACACAGTGCGGCATGCGACCATCTTGTCAGGGCCATTCTCCCATCAGGAGATTCACTGCCCTGAACAAACCATACTGTGACCACGGCCGAACCCAAACCTCTGAGCTCGGCCGCAGCCATTTTATTTTTTAATGAACGTGTCGATCCCTTCTTCCTTCCAGACTTTCATCGTTTTCTCATCCTTTGGATTGATTTTGATGCCAATGGCGTTAACAGGAACGGTATTTTTCTTTTGAATCTCAATCCAGTTTTTCTTGATGTTTACATCCAGTGCCATGTTAATATCCTCCCTTTGTTGTTAAGCGGGTCACTGAAAGTCCCGCAGCATGTTCTCGAACACCGCCGTGTTGCACACTTGCTCGCAGGATGGACCAACAAGGGCAATTGCTGAATGACGCAGCCCGCTGGTGAGCATGTTTGCCGTAATAGTGTTCATCCGTTCGAGATCCACTTGTTGAATCTGGTTCAATATCTCCGCTGAATCGATAAAACCGTTAAAATAAAAAGCTTGGGTTGCCAAACTGCTCATACAGGTGTGCGAGTTCTCTTGAGCAATAATATGCTGTCCTTTTAACTGCATCTTTGCAATCCACAGTTCCTCTTCAAGGATTGGCAGCATTTGCAGAGCCATACCCTTGATCTCCAAGAGAATCTGGGACAGGACCGGGTGCAGCAATTCAGGGGTGGTCGACCCTTCGATCACAATGACACCGCTATCTCTGTACGCCTGATATTCCGCAGTAATTTCATAGACCATTCCCAATTCCTGCCTCAACTTCCTAAACAGGCGGGAACTCATTCCCCCTCCCAATATAGAGGCAAGAAGATGGATCAAATAGCGTTCCGGCGCTGCGTATGCCCCCGCTTTCAGGCCGATCGAGAAATAGACATGAGAGACGCCCTTGCACTCCACCGTCACTCCGCCATGGAATTCGGGGGGAGAGGGGTGGACATCGATCCGGCCGTCATCCGGCATCATCCAGAAAGCATCAGCCACATTGGTGACCAAATCCTGGTGGTGAACGTTCCCAGCAGCGGCAATGATCAATCGGCGCGGCTGATAGTTTTCCTGAACGAAACGAATCACATCCTGTTGCTGTAAAGCGGCCACTGACGCAATGGTGCCCCCGATGGGTCTTCCCAGCGGATGCCCTTGCCAGATGTGCGATTTCAGCCGTTCGTGGACGCAAGCATCCGGCCGGTCAAGTTGTGCGCTCAGCTCCCTGATAATGGTATCTTTTTCTTGATGGACAGCGTAATCGGCAAACTGCGAGTTCAACAAAATGTCGCCCATCAGATCGATCAGATAAGTGCGGTAATCATCCAGGACTGTTGTAGTGAAGCAGGTATAGTCGCGTGAGGTAAACCCTCCAATCTGCCCGCCGGTTGTATCCATCATCCGGGCAATTTCCTCACTATCCCTTTGCTCGGTCCCGTCAAACATCAGATGTTCAGTCAGATGAGCCACGCCGCCTCGATTTTCCGCTTCATCCATCGGTCCTGCCGCCATCAGAAACCCGAGCGATATCGACCGCACCCCTTCCATCCGTTTGGTAACGACTCGAATCCGATTATCAAGAACGCTCTGTTGCACGATCAATTGCGCGTCTCCCTCAATCGATCGTGAAAGGTACCCTGAACAACCGGATCAAGGTCAAGCACGGCAACAGAGTCGGCATGCCGTTGAAAGAAGCCACGCAGCAGGCCGGAATTCCGCAGAGAAGAAGGGGCTTCCGTTTTGACAAAAGCGGTTGCCAACTCCCGCCCGGACACTTTTTCGATACGTACCCTGACGCTGGCTGTCACCACCGCCTTTAACGGCTCTCCGGTCGCAGCATCAAGCGCTCCGGTGCGGATCACCACCAGTTGCCGATAGGGTTCCCATTGTCCGGACCGATTCCGGTTGCACAAATCATCGAGATTGATCACCGGCAGCAGGCTTTCCTGGTACAACAATACCCCTTTCAGATAGGCGGGGCTGCAGGGTATTTGCTGGACAGGCCGCGGTCCAAGAATCTCAACGACCTGACTCTGGCTGAACAGGCAGACGACGTTCCCCGAGCTGTCATTGATTGTCAACGGCAAGAGAAAAGTTCGAATACCAGCCCGGTGTTGTTCGTCAGCCATTATTTCCCCTCGATATTCCGTTGTTCTGTTCCTGGTATGATGTCATGCCAATCCGATGGGAGGCGCCCAATCCGCTGCTGCAAGCAAGGCTTTCAGATCAACCAGTAAAATCATGTCAGTGCAGTTGATCAGCACTCCCGTGATTACATCCCGCGATTTTCCATTGAAGGCTGACGGCAAAGGAGCAGCCTTAGACACATCCGCCATGACGATCCTTCCCTTGCCACTCATGGTCAAAGCCATGAAATGTTCTTCATGGGCCACAATAAGGTAGTACCCTCGCTTGGAGGGCAACGAATTCGCGGGCCCAGACATCAACGCCTGCACATCGCAAATAACCGCCCTATTGCCGTGGGGAAGAGGTAGGTATACCTTGCCGTTTTCCTCTACAGGCTTGATGTTGTCGTCATTGCGAATCCCAACGCCGGCCACCCATTCCTTTTCAACTGCGAAGAATTGACGACCGATCTGTGCCATAAAAAGAGTTTTCATACCATCACCTCGCTCAAGGTATCTTGAAATGATGGCGCGCTGCCGCCAGTCAGCCGCTGCACGGTCTCGACAAACTCTTCATCCTTGCACGGCTTGTTGAGAAACGCCTTGGCGCCCAACTGATAGGCTTTTTCCTGATGCTTGCTGGATGTCCTTGAGGTGAGCATGATCACCGGTATTTTTTCCCCGCCAGGAATTTTTGGTAATTTCGCAAGGAATTCAAATCCATTCATCCGCGGCATCTCGATGTCCAGAACAATGCAATCCGGGTACACTTCCTCCATCTCCAGTTGTTCAAGGGCATCCAGTCCATCCTTGGCCTCGACCGGAGCCCAGCCGCTGGCTGTTACCAGGCGGCTCATGACGCGACGGATAGAAATGGAATCGTCAACGATCATCACGGTGAACGCTTTGGGAATTTCGAGATTGAAGACCGCGGTACCGCTTTGCTCCGCACGAACCGCCGCCTGGACGAGATCGGGGATATCCAGCACAGGCACGATACTGCCGTCACCCATGACCGCCGCTCCGGACACACCGGCAACCGTCCGCAGATGGGTTCCGAGTCCTTTGATAACGATTTCCTTTTGTCCCGTAATCTGAGGAATGGAGAGTGCAATGGTCCGGCCGCCCGCATACATGTTCAGAACCAGGGATCGCCCCTCTTCCGGTTCATAATCGGCCTGGCCGAGCAGGTTCGTCAAGGAGTACCAGGGGACCGTCTCGCCCGCGAGCAGGCAGGTTCCCTCCATGAAAGAAATGTCCTGGTTCTCCAGCCGATGGATATCCTTGATGTCATTCAAGGCAATGCCATAGGTGACCTCGCCGATTTTCACCATGAGCGCCCGGAGAACGCCAAGGGTAAGAGGTATGCGCAGGACAAAGGTAGTCCCTATTCCCGGTTGCGTTTCCACGGTGATGGAGCCCTGCAATTCCTTGACATTTTCCCTGACAACGTCCATACCAACGCCGCGTCCCGAGATCTCGCTGATCGTCTTGGTGCTGAACCCAGGATAAAAAATCAGCTCGGTCAGTTGCTGTTCATCCATTTGGTCGACCTTGGAACCCAATCCAAATCGCCGTGCCTTTTCGCGGATGGCGTTAAAATCGAGCCCTTGACCGTCATCGCTGAACCGGATGACGATATGGTTACCCTCCCGCCGTCCGGCCAGGGTAATGGTGGCGATAGCCGACTTGTTGAGCGACTGACGGGCTGGCCCAGACTCAATCCCGTGATGAATGGCATTTCGCACCAGATGCATGAAAGGATCGGCCAGCTTCTCCCATACCATTCTATCCAGCTCGACTCGCTCGCCCTCGACAACCAAGCGTACCCGCTTGCCCAGCCGGGAGGCCACATCGCGCATGGTGCGGCTCAACCGTGAAGACAGGGTCGACATGGGGCTCATGCGTGTTCGCATCATCTGCACCTGCAATTCGCGGATCACCCGGTGCTGACGGCCGATATCGCCGCCGATGCCACTGTACACACCGCCCAGATTGGTATGAATAGCTGCAACATCAATCGCCGACTCGTTGAGGGAACGGATAATGAGGTTAAGCTGGGTGTACCGGTCAAGCTCCAGAGCGTCGAATTCGGAAAAACTCTGACTGGTTTTGATGTCCGCAACGGCCTGGTCGAGCTGGACGAAATGGCGTGAAAGCTGATCCAGAGCCTTGACCTCAAACTTGGTTTCCAGCTCCAGGGCAATATCCTTCAACCTGCGGGTGGTCAATTCCATTTCTTCCAGAGCCTTCTTGAACAGCCCCATGTTCTGATCAAACCCGCTAACGCCCACCAACAATTCGTTGGCTAAATTTACAAGAATATTAAGCTGTGCCTGGTTAATACGGACGGTTCGCGCCGTTTCGGCAACAACGGCCTGCTGCGGCATGGCCTCGTCGGACTCCTGCTCGGCAACACTCTCCAGCCAAACTTGATCCGGCGCAATCGCCAGGTCGGGCAGTTCGTCGAAGAGCAATTCCTCAGGAAGGCTCTCACTCTCTTGGGAAAGTGCATGCAAACGACGGAGGAGGTCGTCCTGCCGGCCCAAATCCACCGCTTCGGGCGATTCCACCAGCAGGCCGAGGTAATCGAGAGATTCGGCAAGAGTGTTGATCATGGCTGGATCAAGATGGCGAGCGCCCTCAAACAACCAGTCCAGAAAATCTTCAACGCCGTGAGCGTAGGTGGCAATGTCGCTTAACCCGATAACCGCTGACGCGCCCTTGATCGTATGCACTGCCCGCCGGATTTTACGAATTTCTTCCTTTTGTCCAGGGGAGAGGTCCATCCGCTCGACAATCTCGGTCTCAAGCACCTGCAATGAGCTATGCAGGTGTTGCAGATGCTCCTCCGCCTCCTCAAGAAAACCTTCGCGGAGAATTTGCTTTTCCTCTTCGCTGAACAGCGATCCCTGCAAAGACCCCGCGTCGCTTTTTGCACTGCTTTTTGCCTTCGACGGAGCAAGGGGGACCTCAAGAACCTCCAGAACCGCATCGCTCAGCACATCCAGGGTATCTTGTTCTCCGTCACTCCCAAAGTGCTGTTCCTCCTCCATGCAATTGTGCAGTTGGGCAAGCACTGTCTCTGCTCGCTGGGCATCGAAGCTTTCCGGGGTGCAGATCATTATAGCCAAAAGATCCAATGAGGCGGACAAAGGGAGTACCATCTTCTGCGCCATGCTTGTGGCCGTTTCATACAACCAATCAAGGACATCCTCAACCAGATGGGCGTAAGCGGCAAGATCGGACAATCCGATCACCGCGGCCGCTCCCTTGATGGTATGAACGGATCGGCGTATTGTGCGGACAGTCTCGCGAAGATCGCCGATGAGAGGCGACGTCCTGACAACATGCTCCTCCAGCCACTGCATGGACAGATGCAGCCCCTCTAAATGCTCTTCGGCCTCGGCGCGAAACTCAGCCAGCAGCTCCGTATCCGGCCCTCCGTCCGGTAGAGCGGACAAATGAAGCACTTCTCCGGTGCCCGCCACCGGTTCCGTATCCGCAAAGAAAACATCGCCAGTTCCAGGCCCAATGGTGCTGAAATCAGTTTCGGTGAGGGCAATCAGTGTTGCCTCGTCCACGGACACACCCTGTTGCAAGCCCTTGCAATACTGGTCAATCCGGCTGACGGTCGACTGCATGGCGTTGAAGGCCTCCGCAGACAACGCCAGCTGGCCTTCCAGTATTTGTTCAAGCGCATTCTCCATGCAGCCGGCAATCCGGCTGAGCCCGGCGATGCCAACCATGGAGGAAGCGCCTCTGATAATATGCGCCAAGCGGTGCATCTCCTCAAGAAGATCCCGTTTGTGCGGATTCGCCCTCAGTTCCTCAATTCCGGCTTTCATTGTCGGAATGTAGGCCTGCACCTCCTCGATATATCCCGCGAAGAAATCGTTACTGTCCTGCGCCATCACTTTTCTCCCGGTGCAACAGATTTCCAACAGTGCCGTTCGTAGTTATTGCCATTTTCTTATCAGGGGTGAGGCACCCAGTTTTTCATAATCAAGAATACAGACCGTGCGATTGTCCGTGGTGAACAGGCCCTTGAAAAATGGGGCCAGCCGCTCCAAATGCTTGGCCTTTTCAAGAGAATAGGGTGCAAGCGGATCGCGCTGCTCATCAATATTGACAACACCTGTAATCCGGTTGACTTTCAAACAACATTTGAAGTCCTGCTGTTTGTAAAGGATATACGACCGCCGTGACAGGGACCGCTCATCCTTGAGTCCGAAAAGAACGAAAAAATCAACCACCGAAAGAATTTCGCCCCGGATCTGCACAATCCCCTTGATCCATGGAGGTAGATTCGGCAAAGGTGTCACCGTGGGCAGATAACCGATTTCCTGAATCGAATCGATGGAGAGAGCCATCTCATCCTCTCCCAGCATGAACGAAATATAGGGTTTCTTTCTTCTGATATTCCGCGCGGCCTTTTCTTTCAGAAAAGCTGCATCCCGCTGCAAAGATTGTGCGGTTTCGTGATCGATGACAGCGAGAAGCGTTTGCAGGGAATCCTGCTGAGTATCACTATCCAATGCATGGGATAAATCGGCCATTCTCTGCCTCAATCGATGTGTCCAGTTGAACCGGTAAAGAAAAGGGGTCAATAAATACCGTTGACTCAGGCAAGCAATTTGACCGCCGTTGCAAACAGTTCAGCACTGTCAAAGGGTTTAGTCATGTACACATCCGCGCCCTGCTTTTTTCCCCAGAATTCATCGCTTTTCTGATTCTTCGAGGTCAACAGGATGATGGGTAAATTTTCTTTGATCGTTTTGATTTTCCGGCATGCCTGAAACCCATTCAGCTTAGGCATGATGACATCCAAAACCACCAGTTGGGGATTCTCAGTCTCCACCATTGCCACCGCCTCTTCTCCGTCCGTAGCGGTAATGACCTGATAGCCATTTTCCTCAAACGGTGCCCGCATCATGTTGAGTTGGGTGGGACTGTCATCGACAACCAGTATTTTTCCTTTGGCCATGTTCGTTCTCCTTATCGGCTCGTGGTGTTCTATAGGAATTCTAAGTGTTGCTAGATATGTTTTTCAATCTCGGCAATCATTTTGTCCGGATCAAAAGGCTTGGTAAGATAGGCGGAAGAACCCGCCATCTTACCTTTCATCTTATTGATAAACCCATCTTTGCTGGTGAGCATAATCACAGGGATGTCTTTAAATTCCTTATTCCCTTTTATGATTGACAGGATCTTGTACCCATCCATTTTCGGCAAAATGACATCAAGCATAATCAGGTCCGGTCGTTCCTCACTGATTTTGCTCAGGGCCTCAAGGCCATCCGCGGCCTCTGTCACCCTGTAGCCTTGACGGCTGAGGGTTATAGAAATGACCTTTCTGGTGGTGGAACTGTCTTCCACGACCAGGATCATTTTCTGAGCTGTTGCCTCGGCTGCATCATCCACGCTTGGAGCAACGTCCAGCGCCCCCGGCACCGGCTGTTCTTCCTCAGATTGCCGGGCCAGATGGTCAAGCAGCACTTTCAGTTGATTGGCAAAAAGGGCCTTGTCCGGAGCCATTTTCGCAGCCTTATCGAGATAGGCGAGAGCGTCCTGAAAATTGCGGCTATTCATGTTGATCAGCCCAAGACAATACTGCGAGGCAAGACTGCGCGGGTATTTCTTCAGGATGCGGGAGTATCGTTCCCGCGCCATCTCAAGGCATCGGGAATTTGCCGAACCTGATTGAGCCAACGTTTCCCTTGATATGATCAAATGTCCCTGACAGTAGTGACAGGTGGTGGTGTTTTTATTGAGAGGGGCCCAGCAGAAATAACATTTTCTCACGACCTCATCGGTCAATTGATTCGAGACAGAAAAGAATTTTTCTCGCTCCTCTTTCACCAGTTCATTGTTGGAATCAAGACTTACGGCCATTTTCAGGGCTTTCTTCATGATTTCAACATTGCCCTGAATTCGGGAATACCAAATCCACGCGGCAGGATTATTTCTGTTTTTCTTCAGATATTGAACAAGATTGGAATGCGCCTCCTTGTACTGCTGCTGCTCTGCTTTTTCAATTGCAGTACTCAGCAATTCTTCTCCAGATTCTTCCAAATCACTTTTGCGTTCATCCTTGAGCTTTGAAACTTCAAGCAAGATATTGATAAGAGAGTTGCTGATGGTTCGACTGCTTGAACGAAGTGGAAGTATTTCGATCTGAATATCATCCCAAAGCAGTATTTCAATAGCCGCCTTTAATCCAGTAAAATTTCCGAGCTCAGCATCAATCAATTCCCCGTGCTCTATATCGAGTATGCCGACATGCCCTTCCTTTGTGATAGTTAGGGTCTGCGATTTTTTCTCCAAAGAAAAAATCTGCAAAATATTATCTAGAGAAAATCCATCTATTTTTTTTGTTGTCGCGACCATCGCTTTTTTCCGGAACCGCTGCGTTACACTGCATTGTTCTCTCTTGACGAGAGCACTCTTCAGCCCGGATTATCCCAGGCCTAAAAATACAATAAAAACAATCAGCTGCTAATCACTGAAACGACCACCGGACTTTCAACAACCGACCTGCGCTGAAGCGGTCGGATTGCCGACTCATCCAGCAACGCCAGCAATGGCATGGACCTTCGAGATATAAATAGAAGCAATTTCCATTCCTACCTGGGCTGACAGGATGGCCCAACGCTGTAAGTACGGTCAGGAAATCGCGGGGGAAGAGAACGACGTTTTAATAAATGACGAAGAGACGTTGTGTTGCCCTGCTTCCAATTCCTGTAGGGATAATTGTGGGGGCAAAAAAATTAAAAAGCAAAAAAAAAACCTAAAAACTGAAACTCGTACCATGAGGCGATTCCTGTTTTCCTCTTTCGAAAAAAACTCCTCTCAGCGCAGGTTGAACAATTGGCGGCATGAGGACCAATATCTGTCAGTCACTGACAATAATTGTCACATCCTTCTACCTCCGCCAGCATCTGACTGACAAGATCCAGGCCGCCTTGCCAGAAGGCTGCATTGTTCAGATCAACGCCAAAGGGGCGAAGAAGTTCGTAGGGCGAGCCGCTGCCCCCGGCCCGTAACAACCGCAGATAGTTAACGACGAACCGCTCCCCTTCCTCAAGATAGCGCGCATACAGAGCCAGGACCAGCAGCTCGCCGAAGGCATAGGAATAGACGTAGCCGGGCGTTCCAAGGAAATGAGAGATGTAGGTCCACCAAAGACCGTACTCGGAACGCAGGATGACCGTGTCGCCGAACATCGGTCTTTGAGTTTCCAGCCAGATTGCGGAAAACTGCTCCGCCGACAGTTCCCCCTCTTTTCTCCGGCCATTGTGCATCGATGCCTCAAACCGGTTCATGGCCACCTGACGAAAGACCGTAGCAAAAATCGATTCCAGTTTCTGGCAGATGAAGGCCCGACGGGCCTCTGGCGCAGCGATGAGACGCATTTGCGCCTTGAACACCAGCAGTTCGGCAAAGACCGACGCCGTCTCAGCCAAAACCAGCGGTGTGTCGCTGTTATAATACCCTTGTTCCGCCGCCAAATATTGATGAATACCATGCCCCAGTTCATGAGCCACGGTGGCGATATCGCGCAGATTCCCGGTGTAATTGACAAGGATATAGGGATGCGACTCAGGAACGCAGGGATGGGCAAAAGCGCCGCCCCTCTTGCCTTGCAGGATGGGGGCATGGATCCATTGCTCGTTGAAAAACCGCTCGGCAATCCCGGCCATTTCCGGCGAAAAACCGGCAAAGGCATCAAGGACGACCTGCCGGCACTCGGTCCAGGGAACCAGACACTCCTCGCCTCCGGGCACGGGCGCATAGCGGTCATAATCGTACAGTTCTCCGCAGCCGAGCAAGTGCCGTTTCAGACGGTAATAACGGTGGACAATATCGTAGCGGGAGACGACTGTTTCGATCAGCGTCTCGACCGTCCGATCCTCCAGCTCATTGGCCAGATTGATAGCGCTGTCCCAGGCGGGATAGCGGCGCAGCCGATCGGCGATCATCTTTTCTGCGGCGAGCGTGTTGAACACATGGGTGAGAATGTGCAGGTTCGCCCTGAGCCCCTCGGTCAACTCCGCTGCTCCGCTTTTGCGAACCTCGCGGTCCGGATGATAGAGATCGTTGAGCACCTCCTCCTCGGTCCGTCCTCGGGAGCCAAAGCGTAACTGCCCAAACAATTTTTCGAACAACACATTCCAGGCACTTCTTCCCACCGGCTTGAGCTCCTGAAGCAATTCTTCTTCCTTGCTCCCGAGTTGATGCGGGGCAAATTGCCGCATAGTCAGAAGATAATGCCGGTAGCGAAGTAACGCTGGCTGGTGCAGATACCCTTGCACCGTCTCCTCGTCGAGTCGGTTCCACTCCAGGCGAAAAAAGACGGTCAGCTTGCCAACCATCGCTTCCAGCTCTTCTACCTGCTGGAGCAGGGCCGAGGCGGCGGCATCGCCGGTCTGGGTGATGAAATGGAGAAAGGCAAAGGCGCTTAAACGGGCCAGAAGCTCATCGATCGCTTCCAAACGCTCGACCACGCCATTGATGGCCACGGCATCGAGATCGGCTACATGGCCACCTGCCTCGGCTGCCAGGATCTCGGCCAGCTCACGGCAACGGAACATGTCCCTCTGTATTTCCTGGGCACCAGGACCTGGATAGAGTGCACGCAGGTCCCAGAGGACGGTTGTGGTGCCGAGCTGGATGTTGGTCTGGGTTGTCGTGGTCATGGCTGCCTGTGCATGGTTGAAGAATTGGAGGGAAGATGGTGTCAAAATTGCCAATATGCAAAAAGGCCCCGAAATGTCTTCGGGGCCTTGCGGGTTGTATAACGAACCGTTGTCCTTTGCCATGCAAGCGGAGAAAACTCCCCCCTGGCTGATCGTTTTATTGCCGATCCGCGAGCAGCCCGGCAATAAAGGGTCCAACCGCCTCCGGCCCCTGGGTATCGACCAGCTTGATAGTCGCGGTGCCAATCACCGCCATGTCGGCCTTACCGGTGAGCAGGACCACATCCTCACGGGTGCTGATACCAAACCCGACCGCCAGCGGTAGGCTGGTAGCCTCCCGGCAGCGGACTAAATACTGCTCGAGGGTGTGGTCAAAGGCAGTTTGTTTACCAGTGACGCCGCGGCGGGCCACGCAATAGATAAAGCCCGCACCCTGAGCCGCCACGGTCTGCATCCGCTCCCCGGTTGAGGTAGGAGTGAAAAACTGTACAGGCGCCAACCCCAGTTGCTTGCTGGTTGCCAGGTAGGTCTGGCCCTCTTCGGGCGGTAAATCGGCGATAATGGTCCCGCAAAAACCGATATCACGGGTCCGGCGGAGGAAGTGTTCCTCGCCGTATTTGAAAACGATATTGTAATAGGTCATAAACAAAAATTGGACCTGAGGAAACACCGCCGCCACCTCCTGCCCGAAGCGGAAACACTCTTCCACGGTGATCCCGCTGTTCAGGCTCTGCTGGTTGGCCTTAAGAATCACCGGTCCGTCGGCGATGGGCTCGGAAAAGGGGATCTGCAACTCGATGCAGTCCACCCCGTTGTTTGCCATCTGCCGGATCACCTCGCGGTTGACTTCCAGCGAGGGATACCCTAGCACCAGATGGGTCATCAGCAGAATTTTCTTATGCTCCAGCCTGTTTTTCAGCTCGTGTTCCAGATCCATGCTCACTTCACACCTCTATGCACCACGGCCCGAACCGACAGGATCGCGGGCCGATCAACCTTATCTGTAGGCCTCCGCCCGCTTGACGATAAACTCCTTCCAGGAAGGATCGTCAAAGGCGTGGGCAATAGTAAAAATATCCTTGTCGCCGCGACCGGACATATTAATGATGATGGCTTGGTCTTGGGACATGGCCGGAGCTTCCTTGAAGGCCTGGACAAAAGCATGCGCTGATTCCATGGCCGGAATGATACCCTCGGTACGCATGGCCAGACTCAGGGCCTCTATGACTTCGCGGTCGGTGGCGGCGGCAAACCGCACCCTGCCCCGTTCACCGAGGTCGGCTAGAATTGGTGAAACCCCGACATAATCGAGACCAGCAGCAATGGAATGGGTATCGAGCATCTGTCCTTCCGGACTCTGGAGAAACATGGTCTTGTACCCCTGGGCCACGCCAGGACTGGCCCCGCTGCCCTCAATCATTCGAGCGGCGTGCCGGCCGCTGGCGATCCCCTGCCCCCCCGCCTCGACCCCGACCAGCTCCACACCGGGCTCGTCAAGAAATCCCTGGAAGATGCCCATGGCGTTGGAGCCACCGCCAACGCACGCATAGACCCGGTCCGGCATGCGACCGTGCTGCTTGAGGATCTGTTTTCTCGCCTCGATCCCGATGATCGACTGGAACCAGGCCACCATCTCCGGGAAAGGATGCGGCCCACAGACCGTGCCAATGACATAATGGGTATCGTCCATGGAGGAAACCCAGTCGCGGAAGGCCTCGTTCATGGCGTCCTTGAGGGTGCGGCTGCCGTCGGTGACCGGCACCACGGTCGCCCCCAGTTTTTCCATCCAGAAAACGTTGGGGCGCTGGCGGGCGACATCCTCTTCACCCATGTAGATCGTACAGGAAAGACCGAACCGGGCTGCCATGGTGGCAGTTGCCACGCCGTGCTGACCAGCGCCAGTCTCGGCAATCACCCGTTTTTTACCCATGCGCCTGACCAGAAGCCCCTGGCCCATGACGTTGTTGGCCTTGTGCGCACCGGTGTGGTTGAGGTCTTCACGCTTGACGTAGATCTTGGCCCCGCCGAAATGGCGGGTCAGGTTTTCCGCATAGGTCAGCGGTGTCGGCCGGCAGGAGTAATTCCCCATAAGATCGACATATTCCTGCCAGAAAGACGCATCCGCCCGGGCAGCTTCATAGGCCAGGTTCAAGTCGACAAAGGTCGCATGCAGGACTTCCGGAATGAAAGCCCCGCCCCATTGTCCATAATATCCTTTTTTCATTGCTCTTCTGTTTTTAGAGTGATCGGATGTGCCCGATCCATGTGCGGGAGGTTCTCCCGTCGGCGGGCACCCATCTTCTGTAGCACGTTGCCGCACATTCTTCAGTTCTTTTCTTGCAGGGTGATTGAAAACCGGCCTCAATCCAATTGCCGGCGGCAGGCCTCGGCAAAGTCCTCGGGATAATGCCCCAGGATGAATCGTCCCTGGGCCTCGCTGAAGCCCCCCATCGACCAGGGCAATTTGGGAAGAAAGGAATACAGCAGCCGCTGTCCGTTGGTCACACCAATGCGTTTGGCGTATTCGATCGAGGTGACCATCGTGGCACCCAACCGGGCCAGCACCTGCTGGGCCTTAAGGATACCGGCATCGAGCGAGCGCCGCACTGCCGCATCCGCCTCGATCACGTTGCCCACCGGACCAAAACTGCCATCGGCCGTAACCATCAATTGGATTTCCCATTGGGAAACCTGAGCCTTGGGGACAAAAAGGAGCACATGAGCGTCACGCCAGACGACCAGCGACTGCTCGCCCGCACCGCTGTCGGTCCGGGTATTTCGGGTAAGAGCTCGCAGATAATCAACAAAAAAATCAGAGTGATACTCATGGTTATACCGTTCAACCACATCGGCAACCAAATCACCGCAACAGTAGGCCGGGATCGAGCCTCCGCCGGTGTCGTCGACCCACTCGGGAACCAAGGCATACTGCTGGTGAATCATCTGGTGCGAGGCGTGCAGCCGGTAGCCGGAGCCGGAAAAATCGTAACCGAAGTTCCAGCCCCACAAAGTGGCCAGGGATTCCAGGCCCGTGCTGCCGCTGCTGAACGACTTGACAATTGCCTGCCGCAGCGATTCAAGCTCTTCTGAGGTGAGCGGGCGGCGGCGGCTATCAGGGGCAACACCCAATTTCTCGGCCACCGTGAAAAAGATTCGTTGATAGTAGAGATGCCGCAAGCCCTCCATATCCTCAAAAGAAAGGTCGGCAATGCGGTAGCGGATACTAGCAGGGGTAAAATTGGCGGCGTAATGTCCCCAAGGTATGTAGGAATTACCGCGTAAATATTCAAATACCGCGGTATCGCCCCTTTGATAATCGCCGATTATCTCACTATTGCCCTGCACTCCTGGACGGAGCACCATGACTTCCTTGTACACATCGGGCAGGTGTGGGTTGTTGGCGATGGTTTCGAACAGCTCAAAATCGTCGATGTCCGGCCGTTCCTGTCCTCTATTCTCTATATAGCACAGGCCGGAAGGCACGCCATTGCCGGCAAACACCATCCGGCAGCAGGATTTAGCCAGCCAGACCAGTTCCTCGGCATCGGTGGAGGTCGCCGCCAGTTCATAGCGCAGAGACAGGGGCAGCCGGGTGATGATCGCATGCACGGTGGTCTCCGGGCAGTGCTGGCCGAGCAGAGCCCGCAACGAAACAGCTGGCGACGGCTGAATGCAGATCATGCTGGGATCGGCGGCCCTGGCGGCAGCCCAGCCGGAGTCGATATAGGTGACGCCGCGAAAGGGAAAGGGATTGCGGATCTCATAAATCGCACGGGCAGCTGCAATAGCGACGTCACCCGCGGGAAAATTAGCCTCATTTCCGACTTCCGTGCCGTCTGTTCGAAAGCCGAGGACATGGAAATAATCGAGCTCACGCAGGTTCGCAACCGTATATGAGGGACAGTGGCGGCCAACCCGAAACCGGCCTTCAGGAGTTATCGATGTATGCAGCATAATATGTATATATATCAATCATCAAGAAATATGAAGCAGAGGATGCCTCGAAGTGGCTGACAGGATTCCCTTGTGCCCCTGACATATCTAATGCATAATACCTCCACAACAACCGAGTATTTTTTTTGCACGTGCACTGCATTTACATAGTGTTTCAGGAGCGTTCCATGGGTTTCCCAAAAATAAATTTCCGCATCTGCGAAACCAGGCATTGTCCACTCTTCCGGTATGGCGACCTTTTTCAAATTTCAGGTATTGCTATCAGCATGGAAAGCAATGGGGAGCACTCCTTTATTAATACCACCATGGTCCATTCCCCATCCAATCGGGGCAGTTGCAAAATTCTCAATGGCGATCTGACCAAAATCATTATTGAATACGAACGGGCCGATCAGATCCCCGATTGCATGATCTCCTGCTCAGGGTGCACCGGTTCTATCCGGCTGGAACATTTCCGAGCTCTGCAAAACGAGGACGAACCTGGCACTATCGGCAATCATGCGGGAGGTATGCTCCATCTTTTGAGCAACTTTTCCTTTTTTCGCAATATAGATCAAAACAACCTGAATAACGTTATCAAATACTTTAAATTGCGAGACTGCAAGAAAAACGAGATCATTCTGCGCAAGGGCGATCCCGGAGGATTTTTTTTCATTGTCATGGATGGGCAGGTGGACATTCTCAACGAAGCCGGCATCCCTATTTCCAGTCTTAAGCGTGGGGAAGTATTTGGAGAAATGAGCCTGATATGCGAGGAGAATGTCGGCGCCACCGTGCAGGCCAGCGACGATTGCCAGCTCCTCTATATCAGCCACAAGCAATTCAAAACGTTATTGCAAAAATATCCCGCGCTCCAGACCTACTTTACCAGATTGCTTGCCAAACGTCTGACCGACTCGAACAAAGTGCGGTCGGACGACTATGCCTCAGGCATGATCGGAAAACTCGAGGAAATCCCGCCGGAAGCCTTGTTCCAAACCCTCAATCTCAATCACAAAACCGGCATCCTGACAATCACACAACTGCAAAAGGGCACAGCTCGTTTTTCTTTACGACAAGGCGCTCTGATCAAGGCAAGCTATGCCGGAAACAAAGGCGAAACCGCCTTTTTTGAAGTGCTCCGAGAAAAAAATGGCCGTTTCAAATTCACTCCCGGCCTCCCCCCAGAAGATTTCGACGTTCCGGAGATCGGATATTTCATGAAGTTGCTCATGGAAGGGCTTCAACGCCTCGACGAACGAGTAGCCCCCAAGATCAGTTGACCGGGGATCAATTTCTGGCCCCTCCCAGACGAAACTACCGCCATCTAAAAAATAGTACGTTTCCGTTATCGAGCTTATCGAGCCATAGAGCAGTTGACCGGTTCATAATCACAAAGCCTGATCTTATTACCCATTACCGGCAATTATTCCTTATCCTTTAAAAATTATAGCGCCAGCTTCGTCACACCCAGCACAACCTTGTTATGCAAAATGTGCCCATCTGTTTTCCGCACAATCAGGGGAGCAATAAGACTCCAAACATTATCCAGTGCTATCGCGGAGCCCTTGCAGAGTAATTTCACTAAAACAAACGCTTCAAACAATCAAAGCACATCTTGCATAATAAGCATAGCCATCCTCAAGAGACTCGCTTCATCGGACAGAAGAAGCCAGGCTTACCAAAGCCTTTTTTTACTTGACAGGACAGACAATGGACTGTTAATGAATGACCGTTCAGTTTAGAGCATATTCTAATCTGTTCATGCTATTTTTATCAGTCGTATCAACGGTTTCATTCTTTTTAACTCTCATTCAGGAACGGTAATCATGTCGTGGTTCATTCAAACTTTTCGATCTTCGTTGGGCAAAAAGTACATCATGGCTTTTACTGGGTTTATGCTGGGCGGGTTCCTGCTCGTCCATACCATAGGCAACAGTACAATTTTCTGGGGGAGAAGCGCGTTTAATGCCTACGCGCATCATCTGCATTCTTTAGGCGTTTTTGTACCCATTTTTGAGATCGGACTCTATTCTATTTTCTTCCTGCACGTCATTACCGGCATCATTCTCTTTCTCGAGAATCGTAAGGCCAGAGGCAGCAAGTATGCCATGGAAACCAGCGCCGGTGGCAGCACCTTCGCTTCCAAAACCATGCCCTATACTGGTGCCGCTATTTTCCTCTTCATACTCATTCACTTGGCTAATTTTCATTTTGTTGAAAAAACCGCAGTGAAAACAATCTCTGATTTCGTTACCGAGGTTTTAAACAACCCGTTTTTTACTCTTATCTACGGTGCTGGCATCTGCCTTCTTTTCATCCATATCAGCCATGGTTTTTGGTCACTGCTTCAGACCTTTGGGATTAGCCACCCGAAATACGATTATCCGTTGCGCGTCATTACTTGGGCATTAGCCGGTATCATGGGTGGGGTATTTCTGTTGATTACATTCCTTATGGTCATTTCTCGTAATCAATTGCTCTAATACAGTAACGTTTGACAAGAGACGATTGAAGGTTCTCATAAAAAGTCCAGATTATCAGGGCAAGAATCTTCTTAACAAATTTTAATCCTATTCACCTACAGCAAAAAGAAACGACTATGCAGCTTGACTCAAAAATACCTGAAGGACCGCTGGCCGAAAAATGGGACAAATGCCGTTTTTCCAACAAACTCGTTAACCCTGCCAACAAACGGAAATACGAAGTCATTATCGTAGGCACCGGTCTGGCAGGCGCTTCCGCAGCCGCTACCTTGGGCGAACTGGGATACAATGTTAAATCATTCTGTATCCAGGATAGCCCTCGCCGCGCACATTCCATCGCCGCCCAGGGTGGAATCAATGCCGCCAAGAATTATCAGAATGACGGCGACTCCATCTTCCGGCTGTTTTACGACACTATCAAGGGCGGCGACTTCCGCGCCCGTGAGGCAAACGTTTATCGTCTTGCCCAGGTAGCCAACAACATTATTGACCAGTGCGTGGCCCAGGGCGTTCCTTTTGCCCGTGAATACGGCGGCACTTTGGCCAACCGTTCTTTTGGCGGTGCCCAAGTCTCCCGTACCTTCTATGCACGTGGGCAGACAGGCCAGCAACTGCTGCTCGGTGCCTACACCGCCATGATGCGTCAGGTGGCTGCCGGCAAGGTGAAGATGTTCACCCGCCGCGAAATGATGGATCTAGTTGTTGTGGATGGCGTTGCCAAGGGCATCATTTGCCGCAACCTGATTACCGGTGAGATCGAAAAGCATTCCGCGCATGCGGTCGTTCTCGCGACTGGTGGTTACGGCAACGTGTACTTCCTGTCCACCAACGCTATGGCCTCCAACGTCACCGCCGCTTGGCGTGCCTATAAACGCGGAGCTGGCTTTGCCAACCCTTGTTATGTGCAGATTCACCCGACCTGCATCCCTGTACACGGCGAATTTCAATCCAAACTGACCCTCATGAGCGAGAGCCTGCGGAACGACGGTCGTGTCTGGGTTCCGAAGAACGTCGGCGACAACCGCAAGGCCGCTGACATCCCGATGGAGGACCGTGACTACTATCTCGAACGGAAGTACCCCTCCTTTGGTAACCTTGTGCCCCGCGACGTTGCCTCCCGCAACGCCAAGGAGGCCTGTGATGAAGGCAGGGGCGTTGGCGAGACCAAACTCGGCGTCTATCTTGATTTCTCCGATGCAATCAAACGCGATGGGCTCGATGTGATCAACAGAAAATATGGGAACCTCTTCCATATGTATCACAAGATCACCGACAGCGATCCGACCAAGGAACCGATGATGATTTATCCTGCAATCCATTACACCATGGGTGGATTGTGGGTCGATTATGAATTGATGACCACCATTCCAGGCCTCTATGCCACGGGTGAGTGCAACTTCTCCGATCACGGTGCCAACCGCTTGGGCGCATCAGCCCTCATGCAGGGTCTGGCCGATGGATACTTCGTCCTGCCTTACACCATCGGTAACTACCTGGCCAAAGTTCCGCCGGTCCCAACCAACACCAACGATCCGGCATTTGAAGCTGCGGCCAATGATGTCAGAGAGCAAACCGCCAGACTGCTGAAGAACACCAAGAGCGGAAAGGGCGGCCAAACTGTCGACCATTTCCACAAAGAACTCGGTAAGGTCATGTGGGATAACTGCGGCATGGCTCGGAACAAGGCTGGATTGGAGCTTGCTCTGAAAAGAATTCCCGAAATTCGTGCTGAATTCTGGGAGAACGTCATGGTTCCTGGCTCTGGACAAGAACTCAACCAGTCGCTCGAGAGGGCCGGTCGCGTTGCTGACTTCCTTGAATTCGGCGAGTTGCTCGCTCTCGATGCTTTAACCCGTGAGGAATCCTGCGGCGGTCACTTCAGAGAAGAAAGCCAGACCGAAGAGAACGAAGCCAAACGTGACGATGCGAATTTCTGTCACGCGGCAGTATGGGAATACAAAGGACAGGGCACAGCTCCCGCACTGCACAAGGAGCCGCTTGTCTTCGAAAACGTTACTCCTTCGCAGCGTAGCTACAAGTAATGCGTATCTGTACTCTTGTATAAACAGATTCATCACTGAAGTTTAAAAATACAACGCAAGAAGAAATCACATGTCATCGAAATCGATTAATATAATAGTAAAAATCTGGCGACAGAATGGTCCTCTGGCTAAAGGTGCATTTGAGGAGCATGCTCTCAAGGACATCAGCACCGACAGTTCCTTCCTGGAAATGATCGACGTGCTGAATGAATGGCTAACTATTAAAGGGCTTGAACCCATCGCCTTTGACCATGACTGCCGTGAGGGTATCTGCGGCATGTGCGGCGCTGTGGTCAACGGTACGGCGCACGGTCCGGACAAAGAAACAACCCTGTGCCAGTTGCACATGCGGCGTTTTAAAAATGGCGATACCATCGTCATTGAGCCTTTCCGCTCTCAAGGTTTCCCGATTGTCAAAGATCTTATTGTCGATCGTTCCGCTCTTGATCGGATTATTGCCGCTGGCGGATATGTCTCGGTCAACACCGGCTCGCCGCAGGATGGCAATAACATCCTGATTCCGCAACATGTTGCCGAGCAAGCGATGGATGCTGCCGCCTGCATCGGTTGTGGTGCCTGTGCAGCAGCTTGTCCTAACGGCACCCCCATGCTCTTCCTCGGGGCAAAAGTTTCCCAGTTTGCCCTGCTTCCTCAGGGGCAACTCGAAGCAAAAAAACGCGCCATCAGTATGGTTCTCCAGATGGACAAAGACGGGTTCGGCAATTGCACCAACCATGCCGAGTGTGAGAATGTTTGCCCGAAAGGTATCACCATTCGCAATATCGCCCGATTGAACAGAGAATTCCTGAAGGCATCTTTCACGATCGATCATTGATACATCTGCCCTCATAGGGGGACATCGATCTCAATAACAAAAAAAGAGCTGACGCGGAATCTTTCCGTGTCAGCTCTTTTTTTTCATCTTTCTGTTCCTCTTTCACTTTTCCCTTCCATAGCTCTTTTTTGAACCGTGCCTGTCTTGCAGCAAGCGTGTACGATTTTTCCAACCCCGCCTCCCTCATTGTAGCACCAAAAATTGGTGATGACCTGCCGCCGTTGACCAGGAATTATACTGGAGCAACCACATATTCGTTCGCGATTTTTCCTTTTTCCTTGGTCATTGTTTTTTGATCGTTTAAAGTAGGTGCGTTTTTCATGTACTTGCCGGATGAGACGGATGCGATCCTTCTCCCCGGTCCACGGTCAAACTATGCACAAAAAGGGGGAAGTACTATGTTGAAAAAGGTGACCAAGTCGTTTGCACTTATGGGAGCGTTCACACTCCTGCTCTCCAGCCTCGCTTTAGCCGAGCCCATCTCCATCAAATTCAGCCATGTGGTCGCGGTTGATACACCAAAAGGATTAGCTGCCGAATTTTTCAAAAAACGTGCCGAGGAACTGACCAAGGGCAAAGTCAAAGTGGAAGTATATCCCAACAGTCAGTTGTACAAAGATAAGGAAGAGATGGAAGCCCTGCAGCTTGGTGCTGTTCAAATGCTAGCGCCCTCCCTTGCCAAGTTTGGCCCTCTCGGTGTCAAGGATTTCGAACTTTTCGACCTTCCCTACATCTTCAATGACGACGCTGATCTGCATAAGGTAACCACCGGGCCGGTAGGCCAGAAGCTGCTGGCCAAACTGGAGCCCAAAGGTATCAAAGGTCTGGCCTTCTGGGATAATGGTTTCAAATCCTTCTCTGCTCACACCCCAATCAAGACGCCGGACGACCTGAAAGGCAAGAAACTGCGCATCCAATCCTCCAAGGTTCTTGAGGAGCAGATGCGGGCGATCAAGGCTATTCCTCAAGTTATGCCTTTCTCCGAGGTCTATCAGGCCCTGCAGACCGGAGTTGTCGATGGTACCGAAAATCCCATCTCCAACTTTTACACCCAGAAAATGCATGAGGTCCAGCAGCATCTGACCCTCACCAACCATGGCTATCTCGGCTATGCGGTTATCGTCAACAAACCCTTCTGGGATGGATTGCCTGCCGATATCCGCACCCAGCTTGAAACCGCAATGAAAGAAGCCACCGAGTATGCCAACAAAATTGCCAACGAAATGAATCAAAAAGACCTGGAATCCGTGAAGGCTTCCGGGAAAACAACGGTGTACACCCCGACTCCTGAAGAACGAGCTGCCTTCAAAGCTGCCATGATTCCCGTTCATGAAAAAATGGCGGATCGGATTGGCAAGGAGACCATTGAATCCGTGTACCAGGCTGTCAATTTCAAGAAATAATTTCGATTGCAGCAGATGACACTTTAAGGGCGGACAGCGAAAGCCATCCGCCCTGTTATATTTCAAGGAGATTAGAGAAAAATGAAATTTCTTGATCATCTTGAGGAATGGTTCATCTCATTTCTCATGGGTGGCGCGGTCCTGATAATTTTTGCGGCCGTTATGCACCGCTATACAGCTGGCCTGCCGATTCCCGTGGTCCAGGACTGGTTATTGACCCTCAACCTTGGCTGGGCACAGGAACTCTGCATCATTATGTTCGTGTGGATGGCCAAATTTGGCGCCGCCTACGGTGTACGTACCGGCATTCATGTCGGCGTTGATGTGGTCATTAATCAGATGAACGCCAAAACCCGGTCCAAGTTTATTATTTTTGGTCTGCTCGCCGGCGCCACCTTCACCGGTATTGTCACGACCCTCGGTGCCAATTTTATCTGGGAAAACGGTATGCACTACTTCGTTTTCAATCTGTTCGGCCTGGATACCGGCGTTCTCCCTGAAGGCCCGACCACCCCGGATCTCGAGTGGCCGACTTGGGCTGTCTACAGCGCCGTACCTCTTGGTTCCTGCCTGATGTGCTTCCGTTTTCTTCAGGTATTGGTCAATTTCATCAAATCCGGCGATCTACCGCATCACGACCATAGCCATGTTGAGGGTGTCGACGAGAATATTATTGCCGAAATTTTGATTGCCGAAACCAATGCCGACGCGCCTAATTCCGTTGTAGCAACCGGCGACAATAAGAAGGAGGTTAAACAATGAGTTCCATCGTTCTTTTCAGTATCTTGCTGGCCTTGATGCTGACCGGGATGCCGATCTCGATCTCCCTCGGCCTCACGGTACTCACCTTCCTCTTTACCATGACCCAGGTGCCGCTGGAATCAGTTGCTCTTAAACTGTTTTCTGGTATTGAGAAATTTGAGATCATGGCCATTCCTTTCTTCATTCTGGCCGGCAATTTTCTGACCCATGGCGGTGTTGCCCGCCGAATGATCAATTTCGCCACCTCCCTGGTTGGCCACTGGTATGGCGGGCTTGCCCTCTCCGGTGTCATGGCCTGTGCCCTTTTTGCCGCCGTCAGTGGCTCCTCGCCCGCCACGGTTGTCGCCATTGGCTCCATCCTCATTCCCGGTATGGTCAAGGCCGGATTCCCCATGCGGTTCGGAGCCGGCGTTATCACCACCTCCGGAGCGCTTGGCATCCTCATCCCGCCGTCCATTGTCATGGTTATGTACGCCATAGCCACCAACACCTCAGTGGGCTCTCTATTTATGGCCGGGGTTATTCCCGGAATCGTTCTGGCCTCTATGTTGGGTGGCATTACCTGGTACCGGGCCCGCAAATATAACTATCCCCGACAACCCAAGGCATCGTGGAGTGAACGCTTTCGTGCCTTCCGGGAATCAGCCTGGGGCCTGATGCTGATCATCGTGGTTATGGGCGGTATCTACACCGGTATTTTTACCCCGACTGAAGCTGCGGCCATGAGTGCGGTCTATTCTTTTTTTGTCGCTGTATTTATCTATAAAGACATGGGGCTCAAGGATGTGCCGAAGGTTCTGCTCAATTCAGCCAATATGTCGGCGATGCTGCTCTATATCATCACCAATGCAGTCATGTTTAGCTTCATTCTCGCCAACGAGAATATCCCGCAGGAACTGACCAACTGGATGATAGAGATGGGATTTGGCCAGATTGCCTTCCTGTTAGCCGTCAATGTCCTCCTGTTGATGGCCGGCAACTTCATGGAACCCTCGTCGATCATGCTGATCTTTGCGCCCATTGTTTTCCCGGTTGCTATGAAACTAGGCATTGATCCGATACATCTGGGTGTTATTATGGTGGTCAACATGGAGGTCGGCATGTGTCATCCCCCCGTAGGATTGAACCTCTATGTGGCCTCCGGCCTCACTAAAATGGGCATCACCGAACTCACGGTTGCGGTCTGGCCGTGGTTGCTGACCATGCTCATCTTTCTGGCTCTGACCACCTACGTACCAACTATGACACTCTGGTTGCCTCGAGTTCTCGGCATGATGTAACTTGTTTTTGTTCATGTGCTCAAAGGAGGTTCTGTTTTCGCCGAAGACAGAACCTCCTTTTTTTCGTAACCAATGTGCATCACTGCTTTCCACCCACCTCATGCCACGACCTGAATGTAGTCCCGCCACTTTTCTCTCCACCCCAGAGCAGCTTGCTCAGGCCCTTGGTATCCCTCTCGATCCCCTCAAGGCCGTGCACGCCGTCTACCCCCTGCGGATCAGTACGTATTACCTGAACCTCATCAGACAAACCGGCCTACCACTCTGGAAACAGGCGGTGCCTGATCTTCAGGAACTGACCGACACGGTGGGCCTTACTGACCCCCTTCATGAGGAAGACCTGAGCCCTGTCCCCGGTCTGGTCCATAAATATCCAGACCGGGCCCTATTCCTAGTCTCGAGCGAATGCGCCATGTACTGCCGCTTCTGCACCCGCAAACGCAAGGTGGGAAAACCGGAAATGGTCATTAATGATGCTACCATTGCTGCGGGGCTCGAGTATCTCAGACGCACTCCAGCGATATCCGATGTTCTGGTTTCAGGAGGCGACCCGCTGATGTTGTCTGTGAACCGGCTCGAACACATCCTCAAATCCTTGCGCGCCATTCCCTCTGTCGCCACCATCCGCATCGGCACCCGAATTCCCTGCACCCTGCCCATGCGCGTCACCCCCAAACTGGCCGCCATGCTGAAGAAATATCATCCGCTCTATATCAACACCCACTTCAACCATCCGGCCGAAATAACGCCAGACGCCGAATTGGCCTGTGCTCGCCTGGCCGATGCAGGTATTCCCCTTGGCTGTCAAACCGTTCTCCTGCGGGGAATTAACGATTCCCCTGAAATCATCCGTGAACTGCTGTATCGCTTGGTACGGATCAGAGTCAAACCCTACTATCTGTTCCAAGCCGATCTGACCAAGGGAACCTCCCATTTTCGGACCACGGTCGACGCTGGGCTCGACATCATGCGACTACTGATTGGTCATGTCTCCGGAATAGCTATCCCCACCTATGCGCTTGACGCACCAGGTGGAGGCGGGAAGATTCCTCTCACACCAAATTATATTGAGCAGCTGGGAACTTCCCTCGATTTCTCATCCTATCAGGGCACCCCCTGCTCCTACCCCAACCGTATTCTTCCTTAAGCAACCTTTTTTTCGTTCCTCCCTTGGAAGGACCATAAAAACACTCTATATTGAGACAGAATTATAACGACTCTCGGGTTTCCAACCGTTCAGTACCGGAAATCACCAGTCGTTCGTCCCACATACAGCTGCTCCCCTCTTGCCTTTATTTAAATTGTCCTCAGAATTACATATCAATATAGTATCATTGAATAAAGTATGAATTTTGGTTATGGTAAATGCACGAATATCAGCGAAGACCCCTCAAAAAGCGTGCACCTCATGATTCGATACCATAGCCAAAAACAGCTGCCCCTGGCCGGATTTTCCAGCCCATTTCGGACCGCGCTTGACCCTGAAAACCGATGGGTGAAGCTGGCCGACCTCATCCCCTGGGATGATCTGGCGCGCGCGTATTACAAGAGTTTGCTGTCTCCGAGCCAGGGTCGTCCAGCCAAGGATGCCCGAATGGTCATCGGCGCGGTGATCATCAAGCACAAGCTCTGTTTGTCCGACGAAGAAACCGTCCAGCAGATCCAGGAAAAT
>Ga0074193_1001226_pt1 | contig 33335 bp, 32 predicted proteins | sample EPASupsiteHSE605_FD_64523 | JGI IMG/M metagenome (GOLD analysis project Ga0074193, IMG submission 64523) | Bioremediated contaminated groundwater from EPA Superfund site, New Mexico - Sample HSE6-05 | ecosystem: Environmental > Aquatic > Deep subsurface > Groundwater > Contaminated ... | reverse complement strand
CCATCCAGCCGCCCTCGGCTAGCTTTTCTATAACTTCTTTAGGATAACGGGCAGTTTCATCAATTTCTACTGCAATGGGTTCTACATACTTCAAGGCAAACTCCCGCATATTATTTCTAATCAGTTCTTGTTCCTCAGATAACTTAAAATCCATTATTGTCCCCTCCTTACTCTTTTAATAAGTATATTATGCACTGGAATCTAAAAACACAATATTTTACCTTTGAGCCTAAATTATGTCCTTACCTCGATTATAGTGTGCAGCAAAAGCTAGTTCATCACCTGCCTTTACTCAGATTAAACCATCTAAGCACACTATAGTTGGTATGCTAACTATTTGTCAACCAATTAATAACGGCTTTTAATAAATAATGCGACTTTAAAATACAAAAAAGGAGTTCAGTATTTTAATACTAAACCCCTTTATAAAACAATCGAAAACTTTAATTAGCGATTGCGTCTAGCTTGGAAACAATCCCGGCAATAAACTGGTCTTTCACCCGTAGGTTCGAAAGGAACAGTTGTATCTTGACCGCAAGAAGCACAAACTGTCTTGAACATTTGACGTTCTTCTCTATAGCCAGAATTACCGTAACCATTGCGTTGCTGTTTGCGTGCTCTTCTGCACTCCGGGCACCGGCCTGGTTCGTTTTCAAAGCCTTTTTCTGCATAGAATTCTTGTTCAGATACTGAGAATAAAAATTCATTACCGCAGTCTTTGCAAACGATATACTTATCTTCTAACATGTATTCATCTCCCTTCTGGAATTACTCTTGGACTAGTTTCCCCAAAAAGGAGATAATTTAAAGAACAAGGCAAAATAAATTGTAATAGAAAATCCTTCTATTGTCAAATAAAACTGCCGTCTTGTATAATTAACTGGAGTTTTTTCCTTTATACAACGAATATGATACAATATTCAGGTTGTTAGTTTAACTAATATAGAAAGTGGTATTTATATGATTACGACCAACGGTTTAACCTTAGGCTTTGGAGCCAGACCTCTTTTTGAAGACGTAAATATTAAATTTACTCCCGGAAACTGTTATGGGCTTATTGGAGCTAATGGCGCGGGTAAGTCTACTTTTCTAAAGATACTTGCAGGGGAAATTGAAGCTAATAGAGGGAATGTCAGCATCCCCCCGGGGCTTAGGCTTTCTGTTTTAAAACAGGACCATTTTGAATTTGATGAATTTGAAGTAATCCAGACGGTTTTAAAGGGGCATGCTCGTTTATATGCCATTATGGAAGAAAAAGATGCAATTTACTCAAAGGCTGATTTTTCTGAAGAAGATGGATTGAAAGCAGCAGAACTAGAATGCGAATTTGCTGAACTTAACGGATGGGAAGCAGAAGCAGAAGCCGCTTCGCTGCTTAACGGCCTGGGCGTTACCGAAGAGCTGCATAATAAAAAAATGCAGGAACTGGACGGTAGTGATAAGGTCAAAGTTCTTCTGGCCCAGGCTCTATTTGGGCACCCGGATATTTTATTGCTGGATGAGCCCACCAACCATCTCGATATTAGGTCTATATCCTGGCTGGAAGAATTTCTTTGCGATCTTGATGGTACTGTAATTGTAGTTTCGCATGATCGTCATTTTTTGAATAGCGTCTGCTCTCATATTGCTGATATTGATTATGGCAAAATCCAGCTGTATGTGGGAAACTATGACTTCTGGCTGGAGTCCAGCCAGCTGGCCTTACAGCAGGCCAAGGATGCCAATAAAAAAGCCGAGGCCAAGATCAAGGAACTTCAGGATTTTATCCAGCGTTTCAGCGCAAATGCCTCTAAATCGAAACAAGCCACTTCTCGCAGGCGGCAATTGGACAAATTGACCATTGAGGATATCAGACCATCTTCGAGGCGCTTACCCTGGATTCAATTTAAGCCGGATCGGGAAGCAGGAGTGAATGTTTTGACCGTCCAAGGCCTAAACAAAACTATAGATGGTGAAACAGTCTTAAAAGATTTTAGCCTTGTGGTTAACAGAGGCGATAAAATCGCACTGGTAGGAACAAATGAACTGGCTAAAACGACTCTCCTGCAGATACTAACTGGAGAGATGGAAGCTGACAGCGGCGAATTTACCTGGGGATTAACCGCTTCACGGGCATATTTCCCCAAGGATCTCACCCGTTACTTTAATACCGATTTGAATCTGGTAAACTGGATGCGCCAGTATTCACAGGATCAAGAAGAAACCTTTGTCAGAGGTTTTCTGGGCAGAATGCTATTTTCCGGCGAGGAATCCCAAAAGCAAGCCAATGTTCTTTCCGGAGGGGAACAGGTTAGATGTATGCTGGCACGTATGATGCTGTCAGGCTCCAATGTTCTCCTTTTAGATGAACCTACTAACCATTTGGATCTGGAAGCTATTACCGCACTGAACAATGGCTTAACCGCTTTTCCAGGAACAGTGTTTCTGATATCACATGACCATCAATTGGTGCAAACCGTAGCTAACCGCATTATTGAGATTACTCCTGACGGAATCATCGATAAGTTGACAACCTATGATGAATACCTGGAACGGGAGAATGGCTAGATCCATTGCTTATCGGCCAACAGAGGGCCAACAGAGGGACGTTCTTTTTGTTGGCCTAATTGTTAAAAACACATAATTAAACGATAGAATACCAAAGCTTTAAGACCTTGGTATTCTTCTTTTTCTGATCTAAACAAACAATATAAAAAAGTGGCTTTCATAATGGGCTATTTTTTGATTCTGGGATTTGAGGAAATCGATATTAAAGGGTCATAACTTACATCAAGGAGTTATCGGATGTTCACCCAAATCATATAGGGAGAGTGGAATGTAAATCTACCTGCAGGAATCTTTTACGATGATGATTGTCAGCGTTTTTAGAAACGATAGATCATAAAAGCTTAACCGTCAGCCAACAAAAAGAACGTCCCTCTGTTGGCTCCCTCTGTTGGCTCATCAGTAACGCAATAAGGCTGCAATAGATTCCCCATCTGGAATTTTTCCCTCTTCAACCATGTACACTGTACCGCCGTTTAAAATTGTTTGAATAGCAGTGAAGTCAAACAAGTCTTCATGATTTATTTCATCTTCCTTGCTTAGATCAACAGTATTTGTATGGGGATCAAATTTTCCCCATTGCTCAGTGTCCTCAGCCATAAATAATATTTCAATCTGCCCATTATACGCAGCTGGTGCAGCCTTCCTGATGTCATTAGTTGTTCTGCCGGTTCCTTTAAATGGACCATAATAAGTTAAAGCTTCCTGTTCAGCTTTATGGAAGTAATGTTCTACAAGCGGCCATGCCAGGGTCTGTAAATCCTCTGCACTTAGTTCTTCCGGATTACCCGGAATCCCTTCACTAGTTAGATATGCATAAGTATTTGCCTCCCTGTATATAGCAAAAAGAAACTCTACCCCTGCCAGAACCAGAGGAGCCTTTTCTTCGTGCAGCAAATCATGCAGCCCCCGGTCAATTAAGTTAAAAAACTGCAAAATGTTGTTCTTGTTATCATCTACACCTACTCCGTGGCCATGAAACAATGCAGCAGCCTTAGTATTTGTTCCCTCCAGGGTATTAGTGTGAAATTGCAGTTGTCTCTCAGGATCATCATATTTCATAGCTTCAGCAAGGCTGTGGGGAATATCATCAATTTCCAGTTCCATTACACTTGCGCGGGTACATTGCAATACCCTGACAGCATTTTGACTTAAAGCAAGGATATAGAATAGTCCATCCCCGCTTAGCAAAGGGAGCAACGGTTTCAGATGAAATCGCTTACTGATTTGCAGAAATTCATCCAGGACTAAAGGAAGGCTGTAGTAATAAAACATGTCCGGGGCTAAAAAAATAGCTAGTCCATCTCGTTGCTGCAGCCAGAATTGATGGTCAAGTACCAACTCGTGAACGGGTTCTAATAAATGTTTGGCTTCAGGTGAGCGCATTCCACTGCTGATTAAACGTTTTTCTGCATCCTGCATGAGGTTCTTTAATCTTATTCGACCCTGCTGTGTTTCAGCTCCTGCCCGATAGGTTGGCATATAAATTGTTATGCATAGGTCACCTTGTTTATCCATTAGCTCTGTCAAATCATCTCTAGTTAATAAGTTCATTTATCTAACCTCCTCATCTTGAAGTTATTGTTCCCCGTCAGCTGATTTTATTATCCTTAATAATAATTTTAGCTGTCGATGAAGAGGTATTGTATTAGTTAAATAAACGTGAAAACTTTTTAGGAACTTCCGTTTCAAAACGCATTAGTTCATCGGTTACTGGATGATGAAAAGCCAGTATATGTGCATGAAGACCTAAACGACCTATGGGATTGGTAGTTGAGCCATATTTCTTATCGCCAATAATACTATGGCCAATATCCTTCATGTGTACCCTTATTTGATTTTTCCGCCCCGTTTCCAGCCGAATTTCTAATAGGGAGTATTTCGAGCCAGCTTGCAATACCTTATAACGGGTAATAGCCTCCAAGCCATCGCCGGGCGTAGAACTAGAATACATCATCTTAGTTTTAGTTTCTAATAACCAAGATTTCACTATATCTTCCTTCTTTTCTATGCGTCCTTCAACAACTGCCACATATGCACGATCAACCACAAGCTTCTTCCATCCATCCTGTAATACATGCTTTACCTCTTCATTTTTAGCAAAGAGCATCACTCCGGAGGTGTCTCTGTCCAGACGGTGAACAACAAAAATTCTGTTGTCAGGATTATCGATACGGACATAGTCAGTTAATTGATGGTAAGCGGTGTTTTGCTTCTCATCGTCTGAGGCAATAGATAATAATCCATGAGGCTTGTCAATTACAATTAATTCAGAGTCTTCATATATAATCTTTAAACCTTTAACTCGCTCCTCATCCCTTACGAGGGACCAATTAATAACAACCTCCTGACCTGGATTCAGCAAATGATTATACTGGGTTACAACCTTCTCTCCGACCATAACCTGACGGTGGGTTAATAAGGATTTAATATTATTACGTCCTTTATTAGGCATTTTATCTATAAGAAATAACATTAGTTCTGAAGGTTCAGAGACCAATAAGCGAGTCTGCCTTTCACTTGCTGATTTGCCTTGCTTGCCGTAATTAAATCTTTTCATAGTAAGCCTCCTTGGTTTAATTCATTAGTTTATTATATACAAATATATTTTTAAAACCATTTTTTAAGTTTTAAAAATAACAAGGGGCCAGTTCTAGTTACATGATCCCGACTTTCTTCGGTTAACATGTAACTAGAACTGTCCCCTTAAAAATATATTCTTTTATTGCATCGGTTGTGAAAAATTTTGATTTTGCTGCTGTTGCACAGCCTGTTTTCCCTGTTCAACCATCTGTTGCTCGTTAGGACTTAGCATGAAAAGAAGTTGCTGCAATTCGCCTACATGCTGACGTTCCTCATCAGCAATATGCATTAAAACTTTCTTTACGCGGACATCATCGGTAGACATGGCATGAGCCTCATAGCCGATAATAGCTTCCAATTCACCGGCTATATCAACCCTTAAAGCCTGCATTAGTTCATCCTTTGATAACTGACGGGGGACGTTTGCAACAAATGGGTCGCCTAATAATGCTATTTTAATCACTCCCTGTCACATGTTTTAATTATTGTTTGCTGATTACATTAAAATTATGTGAGAAGGTCACTTTAGGCATCGGTTTGTTTCACTTTCTCCTGCTTGCTCTGGCGTAGGAAGGCGATAACTGCGGGCAAAAGAGAAACAAAGATAATTCCATAGACAATCAGGGCGAAGTTTTCTTGCACAAATGGAATATTACCAAAAGAATAGCCGACAATTAGGAATAGCAGTACCCATGCCATGCTGCCGATGATGTTATAAAACATAAAGGCCATATATCTCATATGCCCAATACCTGCCACAAAGGGTGCAAACGTGCGAATTACTGGAATAAATCGGGCTAAAACAATAGCTTTGCCACCATGCCTCTCGTAAAAAACACGTGCGTTATGCAGGTGCTTCTTTTTTAAGAAGCGAAATCTCGCTCCCTCAAAAGCCTTTGGGCCTAAAAACCTGCCGATATGATAGTTAACTACATTTCCCAGTATAGCGGCCGACATAAGAACGCTGCCAATGAGGAGCGAATTAATCTCATCGCTGGCAACCAGTGCCCCCAGAACGAAAATTAAGGAATCACCAGGCAGGAAAGGAGTGACAACCAGACCGGTTTCGCAAAAAATAACTAAAAAAAGAATCAGGTAAGTCCACGTACCATAGGTATTTATAATCTCAATAAGATACTTGTCCAAGTGAATTAGAATGTCTAAGAGATTAAAGGTGGTATCAATGTCCATAATTTATCCTTTCAAGCTTCTTATATTTTTAGGAACATGGATCTCCAGTCACATGTATCTAATTATACCGATGTCTTCATTATTATATCTAGTTATTATAGCAAATTCTCTGCCCCATAAGCCGTTTCTTCATATAAAAATACCTATGGTTCTATAAATTTTAATACAGTCCCACAGCTTTCTTGAACTGCTGCCAATATCTCAGCTTATCGGCTGCAACTAAACTGCGTCGTCGTTAACCTTTACCTTGCGAATTTTAATTTTAAGTCAATGGCAGACTCCTTCTGCAGGTCCAAATTTTATGTTATTATGGTTTAAACGCCAGAGGGGCTGTGATTTTCCAAGTAGAGAGGTACAATATGTTTGAAGCTGTTCTGTTTGATCTGGATGGCACTTTGCTGGACATTGATATGGACTTTTTTCTTACCATGTATTTTAGAGAAATGGGAAGAATGGCGGCGTTAAGCGGCTGCTGCGATCCTAAACGGCTGGTGGCCCAGATCCTCAGTTCTACAGATGTCATGATAAAAGATATTAATCCCAAGACTCGCAATGAAGAGACCTTTATGAATGATTTTATAAGTAATCTGCAAGCTGACGAATTGGAGATGCGGGCCTTTTTTGATGACTTTTATCGGATCGGCTTCCCACGTCTACAAGAGTATTGCCAACCTTTTACAGGCATTCCAGAGATGATGTCTGGCGTCTTTAAACGTGGGCTTAAAGTGGTAATCGCTACCAATCCGGTATTTCCTCGCGAGGCGGTTCAAGCTCGACTGAAATGGGCTGGAATAGGGGAATTTAAATATGAATTAATTACCTGTTATGAGAATATGCATTATTGCAAACCTTACCCTCAATACTATCAAGAAATTATAGAGAAAATTGAGGTAGACCCTTCGGCCTGTCTAATGATAGGCAACGATACTGGCGAAGATCTGGTTGCGGGGGAGATTGGAATTAAAACATTCCTAGTGGAAGACCGGATGATTAACAAGGGAAGCTCCTACAGTCCGGATTGGAGGGGCAGCTTGCAGGAATTATTTGCATTTATGGAGAAACTAAAATAAAAATCATATCACTTATTAGTTCCTGCCATAAATTGATTGGTATTCAACTATGCGAAATATGTTGAAAGAGCAAGAGTTTTTTGGTAGAGTTTATAAAGTTGAAGTAATTTACATTGATAATTATTTATAGGACAAACTTTTATTAAACTAAAGAAAGAGGTCGTAAAATTTTGGACGGCTGGTTGTTTTATACGCTCACAGTTATTGTAGGCTTATCAGAAGCCTTAATACTTATAATCTTATTTTATTATTATTATGTATCTGTATCAGGCTGGTGGAAATATGAAGAAGAAAAGGACTTTATTCCGGTTAAGAGGTTTGCGCTTTTAACTGCTGCGCACAATGAAGAATCGGTTATCCGCTATCATATCGAGAGCCTGAAAAATCTCAATTATCCAATCGATTTATTCGATATATATATAATAGCCGACAATTGCACAGACAACACGGCGGAAGTTGCCCGCCGCGAGGGAGTAAAGGTATGCGAACGGTTTTCTCCTCAGAGGGGTAAAGGTTTTGCTTTGGAATGGATGTTCAATGAACTGTTCAATATGGAAGATCAAAAATACGATGCAATCTGTCTTTTTGATGCCGATAATGTAGTGTCTTCTAATTTCCTGCTGGAAATGAATTCTAAATTAAAAAAGGGTTATCGCTCCATTCAGGGTTATTTAGATACCAAAAATCCCAACGATTCGTGGGTAACAGCCTGCTATGCAACTGCTTACTGGTCAATGAACCGTATGTGGCAGTTAGCCCGATATAATAAAGGTTTATCCAATGCTTTAGGAGGCACAGGAGTCTGCCTTGAATATAATCTGCTTAAGGAATATGGCTGGGGTGCTCACTGTCTTACTGAAGACCTTGAATTTACTATGAAGTTATTACTTAACGGTATAAAAACCTCTTGGGCACATGAAGCCAAGGTTTATGATGAAAAGCCTGTTTATTTCTCTCAGACCTGGCGGCAGCGCACCCGCTGGCTGCAGGGACACTGGGATGTATGTTTCCGCTATATGGTACCCCTTATAAAGAAGGGAATTAAAGAAAGAAAATGGTATCCGATAGATGGTGCTATTTATCTATTTCAGCCAATCCTGATTATGACCATGACGCTTAATTTTTTACTGGCTGGAGCAGCTTACTTTTTTCCTGAGCCCATATTTGCCTCGCCGATTGCTAGTTTAGCACCTAACTGGTTATGGTGGTCTTTTGGAATATTAGGGTATTGTTATCCCATGCTGGGACTAATATTAGAAGGAGCTCCCCGCAGAGCATACTTCTATTACATAACTTATCCATTCTATGGATTCACATGGTTTCCTGTAACTATCTGGGGACTTTTACAGCATAATAACCAGGGAGAATGGGCCCATACCCAACACATGCGGGGAATTTCCATAAGTTCTATTGAATCAGGCGGGAAAGCGGCAGAAACGAATATATCTCCCAGTAAGAACGAGCCTAAACATCAGAAGGCTAAAACAAAAGGAGTACGAAGAAGCTATACTTCCTATGCAGCCTTAGTAACCCGTGATGGGCATAGTATTAAGTCAAAAGATTCGAGTCTTGTAACTAAGAAGGCAGTTTACCCGTCACTGGTCAGCAGCAATGCATCATCTGCGATACTAAAGCCGGTCGAGGTAGTAAAGGCAACTATAAATCAGGAAAATCGTCCACCTGTTACTGCTGCAGGCGGTGAAAGTCGTTAATCTAAAAGCGCTGAATTATATATAAAATCAAAAACAGCCTGCCGACCCATTTTGTCGGCAGGCTGAAACTTGTATCGGCGAGTTATTACCGATTAACTGACTAGTGTTTGGCTTTTAATCTGGCTTTGAGTTCGTCAACAGTAATACCCATTTCTTTAGCCTTCTTTTCGAGTTTAGCCTGGTGCTCAGCTTTTAATTTTGCTTTTAATTCGTCAACGCTGATACCCATTTCTTTAGCCTTTTTTTCGAGTTTAGCCTGGCGTTCAGCTTTTAATTTTGCCTTTAATTCATCAACACTGATACCCATTTCGTTGGCCTTCTTTTCAAGCCTTGCCTGGTGTTCAGCTCTCATCTGAGCCTTCAACTCATCAACGCTGATACCCAATTCTTTTGCTCTTTTTTCGAGGTTAGCCCGATGATCATCACATAGACTCGACTTATTACCTTTTTGATCGAGATTAGATCCGGATTGACCTGTTTGAGCCAAAGAATACCCACCCTGCATACTTGCAACTAAAACTAAAGATAGTACTAGACTCATTACAAGTTTTTTCATTCTTCACCTCCTTTCCTTCTAGTTAGTATTCACAAAAACGAGAACAATGTGAGTTAATAGAATTTGGAAAAGAGTGTAAAGATATGAAAAAAAGAATGGAAAATAGAAGCTATAAACCGAATGAAGTACGGAAAGGCTTACTACTGACTTTTACTCAAGAATAATGTGGTAAAATTCCTGGGCTGGAAAATAACAGAATTAATTATTTCCTGCTATCATAGTTCGAATTCCGATTTTCCCATATGTCTTCGTTATAGTCTTTATTGACATGTTAACCAGCCCATCTTGATCAACACATTCTTTTAATTCTGAAAATTGTTTACGGGGTAAGATTATAGTTAGAATCAGTCTTTGTTTACCTTCTAATCCGTATCCAATGGTTGTAGTTACAGAGAATCCTGCATTCCTTAATTTATCTGCCAAAATCTTTCCTGATTCGGGGTGTTTATATATATTTACTTCAAGTAAACCAATAGCCAATTTCTTTTCCAGCTTGTCGGCCAGAAATACTCCAAATATACGGCCCAGAGCGAAAGCTAATACATATCCATAACCTGTAGAACTTGCAATTAATTTAAAAGCATAAGTGAAGATAACTGCATCGATAAATGTTGTTAAGTATACGGGTTTTATAGCCTGTTGACTTAAAAAGACACTTCTAAGGTTACCAAGACAAGTAGTAATTGTATAAAGTGTAAAAATAATTAATAATTCTGCGAACACAATTAAGTCCTCCTTTCAAAAAATAAAAAAGCCCCTGTCCATTAAAAACAGGAGCACTTTGTTTTAAGTTCCTGGGTAATGCTATAACGGGACTAAATTATGACAGTTTATTCATGATTTGTCAAGCTGCTAAGAAGTTAATCAACCCTTTGATCGTAATAGAATAACAATAGAGTTTTATTATTGAGCCAGCGAGAAGTGGTTTGATTAGGCCTTAATTCCTATTGCATTCAGGTTTATTGATGTCTAATAGAGCAAGTAATTTTTCTTTCTCGTTCAGATTCGGATTATCGATTACTTTATCAAGTAAATATTCCAGAGCTTCGCCAATTTCTTTCCCCGAGGGATAAAATGCCATTAAATCATAACCAGTAATTTTGAGGTCGTGCGTAGTAAGAGGCTCACGCCGAGATAATACTTCCCAGCATTTATTTCTGATCGCACATATCCTGCTTATATCTCGGCCGGAAAATGGAGTGCCTTTAATATCAGCTAACTGTAACTCAAAGAGGTTGCATATATTATCTGGGCCGATTCTGCGAATAAGCCTCTTTATACTAAGTTCGCTGGCATTATCAAAACTGTTCATATGTTCTTTTATCAATGCACATACTACACATACAGTCTTTTCGTCAAAGTTCAGCCTGCTTAGAACTTCCTTGGCAATTTGACTGCCGCCGTTAGCATGACCATAACAGTGCCCCTCCCCAGAATCGTCTATAGTCAGGCAATTAGGTTTATCGATGTCATGGAGCAAAGCCGCCAGTCTTAAATTTAAGTTAGGCAGAGTACTATCGATAACAACCATGGTATGTTCAAAAACATCCTTATCATGGAATGAACTACGGGTGTCAAACCCAATGGTGGGGATAAGTTCGGGTATCAATTGTTTTAAGAGCCCCAATTCATTGAGTCTCCTTATACTTAACGATGGTTTATCAGTTAACATGATCTGAGTAAATTCATTGCATACCTTTTCAGAATTACAAAAATTGAGTACATCTTTCAAAGGCAATATGACCTCAAGCAAGGAGTTATCCATTACAAATCCCAGTTGAGCTTCAAATCGAACTGCCCTGAGGATTCGTACACTATCTTCATTGAAGGAATTTATGGGGTCTACAGTACATCTTATAATCCTTTCATTAATGTCAGCAACACCATTAAATAAGTCGATTAACCCTTCGCTGTCATTATATGCGATGGCGTTAATTGTAAAATCACTATGTCTTAGTTCTTCGGCGATATCGTCCGAGAACCTGTGCTCAACTCCGGTTCTAAAGGTGCTGACTCTATAATTTTCCCCTTGATAAATAAGAGAGACGGTTCCGTAATCACTTGCTGCCGGGACAGCTGAAAAGCCGTTTCTCTCATCGAATAGAAGGATAATATCCGGGGGGAGGGCGTTGGTGGTTATATCCCAGATTATCGGGTTTATTCCCAGGAGAGAATCTCTTATGCAGGCACCATATACGAACGATTTAAAACCCTCACCTTGCAGTATATCAAGTATTATTTTGACATTTAACGGCATTTCTATTTTCACTGTTAAATTCCTCCATAGCTTCGATATTCTACTAATTAAATTCTATGAAAATGGTTTATATCCTGCAGGATAGTTTAATTTACGACGATAATTTTAAATATTTAATAACATAACCTTTGATTAAAACTAAGAGGTAAAATAGAAAAAGATAACCAGGTGCCCTACATTTACTTTTATTATGATATATATTAGTTTAATATGTTCAAAATATAATAGTTACCAGCTAAAGGAGGGATATTTGTGTATTGGAATCAAGCCGGTCCGGCTAATACCGAAGAAACCATTCAGTTGGCTCTGGAACGGGCCGCTGAGCTGGGTGTTCGCCACGTGGTAGTAGCTTCATGCAGCGGAGCAAACATTAAGAAAGTTCTGGAGAAAAGTACTGAGTTTAATATTGTTGGGGTTACGCACCATGTTGGTTTTGGCGGTTCAGGAGTAGACGAGATGTCCGGCAGCACCCGGGAGGAATTATTGTCAAAAGGGGTGAAGCTTCTGACTACTACTCACCTGTTCGCCGGGGTTGATAGGGCGGTTCGGGTTCAATTTGGCGGGTTATATCCGGCTGAAATCATAGCTCAGACCCTGCGCATATTTGGACAGGGGATTAAAGTAGCGGTGGAGATTGCAGTAATGGCGCTGGATGCGGGACTTATTCCCCATGGAGAGGATATAGTTACTATCGGCGGCAGTGCTGCTGGGGCCGATGCAGCTATTGTGATTAGGGCGGCTCATTCCAATAAATTTTTCCAAACCGAGGTGCGGGAAATAATTTGTATGCCCCGAAACAAGCAGAGTTCCTGATGCAATTTAGTCAGTCATCCGCTTGTTTAACCCACGGATAGCAAACCATCCGGTAATAATAATGAAAATGAGGCAATATAACAAATCCGTAATCAGGTACCAACCCAGCTGGTCTGGCACGCAGAATGCTCTTGCCATTCTGACTACATGGGTTAGGGGGATAGCCTCTGCTGCCCATCGCATCCCCAGGGGGAGGTTTTCGAGGGGGAACACAGATCCGGAAAAGAAAAACATAGGCGATAATAAGCCTGTAAAATAAAAATTAAAATGATTAATATTTTTAACAAAGGATGTTATCCACATAGATAAGGTTCCAAACATAATCCCACAGATAAAACCAATTAAGGCAGCCATGATACTCAATGGATAAGTAATGATGCCCAGCAGCCACGTGACAATTAGAACGGCCAAAGCGAACAGAAAACCTTTGGTCCCGGCAAACAATATCTCGCCTGCTATAAGATTAGTGGGCGAGAGCGGGGCGCCTAGCATTCCATCATAAACCTTGTCGAATTCGAGGCGGATAAAGGTTCCATAGGTGCATTCAAAAGCCGCTGTATACATAGAACTGGTTACAACGATACCACTGGCCAGGAAAAGTATATAATTTAACGCGCCCATGGTTTGAATGTAGGAACCGAACCCGATTCCAAGCCCGGCCAGTAGAATTAATGGTTCGAGGAATGGCGGAAAGGCATTGCTAAGAAAATTTGAATTATACACCCTTGTGTGCCGGTACCAAACACTGCTAATTCGACGCCAGAGTGAAGGTTGTTGGTAATCATTATTGTAATTCATTCAAGCCCCTCCCGGTTACCTTAAGAAATAGATCCTCCAGATTAGCCTGCCGAATATGATAGTCACTGATGTCCAAAACTTCCGCCAAGCGGGACAGCTTATCAGCATTATAACTATAGACAAACATGGTATCGTTATATTCTTCATACCTAATACCAGCCCCTTCAACTTGAAGGGGATCGCTGACATTTTCCCTGGCTGAACCATAAATCTCCATGACATAGGCTTCCAGGTTGGCTGACAGCAATTTATGCGGCGCGCCTTCCAGCATCTTTTTACCCTTATCCATAATGACAATGCGGTCGCATATTTGAAACGCTTCTTCCATGTAATGGGTGGTTAAAAGGACGGTAACTCCCATTTCTTTTAATTCCCGGATTTTGTTCCAGATCAAATGCCTTACCTGTGGGTCCAAACCGGTAGTTGGTTCATCCAGGATAAGGAGCTTGGGTTTATTTAGCAGGGCTCTTGCGATAGTTAGTCTTCTCTGCATACCGCCAGAGAGTTCGCGGATCTTTACCCCGGCTTTATCCTGCAATTCCATAAAATCAAGCAGCTCTGCGATCCTGTTTCTGGCTTCGCGGGTCTTCATACCATAAAATTTAGAATAGATTAATAAATTATCTTTTACATTAAGTTCAGTATCCAGGTTGTCCTGTTGAGGGACAATCCCCGAAAAGGCTTTTATGACGAGTGCATCTCGTCCGGGATGACAGCCAAAGATATCAATAACAGTGTCTTTACTGAGAGTAGGTTTTGCTTTACCATATATGATTTTCATGGTAGTAGTTTTACCGGCCCCGTTAGGTCCCAGCAGACCGAAACATTCTGCGATTGATACATCAAAATCAAGCCTGTCCACCGCTGTTAATCCGCCGTAAGATTTTACTAAATTCCTTATTTTAATGGCTGTCTCGCTCATATTTACCCCCAACTAAAAGTAAATGATTAAGTTAGCATTTGAAAAGCTAATGATAAGCTTGCTGCTATTAATTCTTTTGCTTATCAATAAACTCGGCCAGTTCGTTTAAATAAGTCCAGCGTTCCAGTAAATGATCCTGCCGCTGTTCCACTTCCTCCCGAATAGCGGCTAGTCGTTCTAATTGCTGGTAATCACAGGCTGCTTGATTAATCTTGGCGTTTAATTCTTTTAATTCAGTTTCTACAGCAGCAATTTTATCATCTATCTCTTCAAATTCTTTTTGCTCCTTGAAAGTAAACCGGATTGGCTTTGGCTTTCCCGTTTCACGATTCTCTTTCTTTCCATCATTAAAGCCTTTATGATCCTTGGCTTTTTCATTAATCTGTATGACTGCATTGTGTTGATTAAGGTAGTCAGAATAATTGCCCGGGTATTCTTCCAGCTTACCGAGGCCTTCGAAGGCTAGTATTTTTTCGGACACCCGATCTAAGAAATAGCGGTCATGAGATACTGCAATGACTGCACCCGGAAACTCATCCAAATAATCTTCCAATATGGTTAAGGTCTCAATGTCCAGATCATTACCAGGTTCATCAAGTAAGAGGACGTTGGGGGCGCCCATTAAGATACGCAAGAGGTGCAGTCGTCTCTTTTCTCCCCCAGATAGTTTCTGCAGAGTGGTCCATTGGGATGCAGGAGAAAACAGAAAGGTCTCCAGCATCTGGGATGCACTCAACATTTTCTTGCCGGCCTGAAGATATTCACCGGCCTCACGTATATAATCAATGACCTTCATCTCATCCGGCAGGTTGCTGCTCTCCTGGGGAAAATATCCTATCTTTATGGTACTGCCTATTTCTACATTACCCTGATCAGGGATAATTTCACCGCTCATTATGCGTAAGAGTGTTGACTTTCCGATACCGTTAAGTCCCACTATTCCCAAACGCTCATCCCTGGCCACGATATACGAATAGTTATGAATAAGTTTTTCCATTTGATAACTATGACTAATATTCTCTAATATAATAGTCTTCTTTCCCAGGCGGCTGGCAGATGATGAGATTTGCAGATGTTCTCCGTTTGTCCGTGGCTGATCTTCCTGTAATTTTTCAAAACGATCGATTCGGGCCTTTTGTTTAGTGCTGCGGGCCCGTGCACCCTTGCGAATCCATGCCAATTCTTTTCGCAGAAGTACCTGCTTTTTACTAATCAGGGCTGCTTCTTTTTCTTCCCGCTCCAGTTTTCTCTCCAGATAAATACCATAGTTCCCAGGATAGCTGTATAGATGAGCGCTATCTAATTCTATAATTCGGTTGGTAACCCGTTCCAGAAAATAACGATCATGGGTAACCATCAGTAGGGCACATTTAAGTCTCTGCAGGTATTTCTCTAACCATTCGATGGCTTGATTATCGAGATGATTGGTTGGTTCATCCAGAATAAGCAGATCAGCCGGATTCATAAGGGCAGCAGCCAGAGCAACCCTTTTACGTTGACCGCCTGAAAGTTTACTTATGGGCGCATCAAATTGTACAATCCCCAGACGGGTAAGTATGGATTTGGCATTACTTTCCGCTGCCCATACATCCTGAGATTCCATTGGCGATGCAATATCCAGAGCCGTATCAATAACTGTTGCTTCTGCGTTAAATAGTGGGTTTTGGGGAAGATATTGAATCTGTAAATGTCTGTTTCTAACAATTTGGCCCCGATCAGGCTCCTCAATACCAGCGATAAGCTTCAAAAAAGTTGTTTTGCCAGATCCGTTTATACCTAATAAACCTATTTTTTCGCCTTCATCTATACCAAAATAAATCTCTTCTAACAGTACCTTTTCGCCAATAATCTTACTTATATTGTCCATTGCCAGGAGATTCATATGTATCAGTTTCCTTTACCATTAATAATTCATTCTAAATATCCTTTTGTTTCCAGACTGTAATTCTCTATTTTTGCTTTTATCTTATCGGCTATCTCCCGAGCGTTTTTTTAATTTGTACTGGGAAGAGGATCACCAAAACATCAAACAAGTTCACCTAAGGTATTCTTCTTTTTAAAGACCTAACCTTAGTCTATATTATATGGGAACACATATGGATACCGCAAACGGGGTTGTTATATTAGCAGACGCATGAATCCGAATAATTTCTTTACGGCATTGTCACTTATTGGTAAAAACTATGCGACATATTTAGAGCATTTCTGTCAAGTATGTACATGGATAACAGCTAAGTTTATAATGATACAAAATAGGCTTCGATGAACCTGCAGTGTGGCGTAAGAATTGATAGTCAAAATGGAGGTGTCCAAGACTAGTGAATGATATGTGGATAAGCGATCCCAAAGTGTCAGAAGCAATGACCACAGAGTATGGCCAAGTGGATGAGTCAACTCCCCTGGTGGAAGTCATTAAATTAATGTTGCAGAAATCATGGGAAGAAGTTTTGGTGGTAGACAAATCACATAATCTCGTAGGACTTGTGACAAAGGAGCACCTGGTTAGTAGGATAGCCAATGGTTATGGGCAACACCTGCCCATAAAGGAAATAGCTTGTCTTGACCTTATAACCACTAAGCCCGAAGAGGATTTATCAAAAGCTCGCGATGTAATGCGTCGCTATAACATTGGCCGCTTACCGGTAATTGGTGATAAGGGTAATATGCTAGGCATCCTGACTGCCAAAGATGTATGTAATGGATTCTCCACCAAGCTGGAACGACAGGGAGAACAATTGTATTCTGTAATGGAAAATATAGTCGAGGCTATTCAGGTCGTAGATTGTGCTGGCATAGTTAGCTTTTGGAATAGCGGGGCGGAAAAACTTTTCGGCATTAAAGCAGCAGATATTATGGGTAAGAAACTAGGTGATTATTTACCTGGCGACCTTCCATTAAAAGCAGTTGCCACTTCACAACCTTTTCGCAATATTATGGGCGAATTGAGAGAAGGGGTTTTTGTAGTCCGCCATGCAGTTCCGGTTGTTACTCCGAACGGACAGACAATCGGGGCAGTATGTACCACGGTAGATGTCACTCAAATGAAATCTTTGATGGATAAACTAGAGCAGGCTAACAACAGGTTGAAGAATCTGGAGAGATTAATGGTAAGTAAAGAGGACCCCCAGGATTTTCTTTTTTATACCGTGGATGATAAAACCCAAAAGGTTCTGGCTCAAGCCAAGCGCGTAGGATCTACTGATGCTACAGTAATGATTCAAGGTCAAAGCGGTACCGGTAAGGAACTCTTAGCCAATATAATATGCCATAATAGCAAGCGTGCCAAGAAGGCTCTAATAGAGGTTAACTGTAGCGCCATACCAGAAGCCCTTTTTGAAAGCGAGATGTTTGGTTATGAATCTGGGGCCTTTACAGGGGGGGACCGATCCGGTAAACCAGGCAAGTTTGAAATGGCTAACGGTGGAACCATTTTCCTGGATGAAGTAGGCGAACTGCCTTTGGATATGCAGGCCAAGCTTTTACGGGTAATTCAGGAACGTAGATTTTACCGGGTGGGAGGAACAAAACCTATCGAAGTTGATGTTCGGTTAATAGCGGCTACCAACCGCGATATTTCTATGCTGGTGTCGGAAGGAAAATTTAGGGAAGACTTATTTTACCGTTTAAATGTTGTCAAGCTGGAGATCCCTTCTCTGGAAAATCGTAAGTGTGACATACTTGGTTTAGTGGACAAGTTTCTGCGAAAACTAAGTAGGGTGTATGAGAAAGATAATATTATGGTAGAACAGGATGTTATGGAGCTGTTTGTAAACTATGATTGGCCAGGCAATGTGCGGCAATTGCAGAATATGTTAGAAAATATCGTCATTCTGATGGAGGGTGACTCGATTAGCATTGAATCCTTATCGGACGTTGGGGTCTTAGATTTGTTGCACGGTAAAAAGGGGATTCCTGAGGTTGCACCGGAAAATCCAGAAGTTGAAGCAATCGATAGAAATCTCGACCTATTGATGGAAAAGCGCGAGCGCGAGGTTATTAATAAGGCACTTCGACAATGTTCGAATAACAAGGCTAGTGCTGCTAAATTACTTGGGATTCCACGCAGCACGCTGTATTACAAAATAAGGACGCTTAAGATTGAGGAAGACAGCTTAATTTTAAACAGAAGTTTAACCTAATAATATATATGCGTCAGTAGACTTAGTGTCAGTTTTTTGAATATTATTTCAAGAAACTGACACTTTTTATTGGGTCTAATTACAAGACATTTCATAGATGGCAATATAACTGATCTCAGAATATTTTCTATATTGGCACGAAGCTTGCGTTAATTTAAATAACAAGGATCATGAGTCTTCTTATAGGTTAGATTAAATAAAGGAGGATATTTAAATGCAAGAGAAATTAATGTCACTGTCGCAAGCAACTGAACTGATTAAAGATGATATGTTGCTGGCAATGGGCGGTAATGCAATGCATAGGAATCCAGTCCTATTTGCACTAGCATTATCCAAAAAGCCATTGAAAGGGCTTAAGCTATGTGGTGCTGCGCCTGGTATAGCAACAGACATCATGATGCCCCAGGCTGACACTGCCTATTTTGGCTTTTTCGGGTTGGAAAATGAAGCTGGTCTGGCGCCTGGAATGCGTAAAGGTATGGAGGGCGACGGCCCGGTTAAAGCAATTGAAGGCTCCTGAACTGCTATGATTCACGCTCTCCGTGCGGGAGCATATGGGGTTCCTTTTTTGCCAGTAGCTGGAATGTGGGGAAGCGATTTGGTAGCCCAGCGTCCGGAATTTTACAGTGTAATGAAAAGCCCATTTGATGGAACTGAGGTTGTTTGCGTAAAGGCTCTGGCTCCTGATTATGCGATAATTCATGTTCAAGAAGCTGATATTTATGGAAACTGTCGTATTCTGGGACCAAGCTACCAGGATCTTTTGTTGGCCAGAGCTGCCAAGAAAGTTATAATTACCACCGAACGTATAGTAGGAACCTATCGGATGGAGGAAGAACCCAAGCTTACAGCCATTCCTCATTTCCTGGTAGAAGCAGTTGTCGACTTGCCCGGCGGTGCTAAGCCAGGAATATGTTATCCTGAGTACTTAACAGTAGATTGGGCCGATCATAAAGCCTATCAGAAGGCGGTCAAAGCTGGCGAAGTATCGCTATTCGCAGACAAAATGTTGGAAGGGAGGCTATAATAATGGGATATGGCAAACCAGAAATGATGGCAGCAGCTATCATTCGTGAGATAAAAGCAGGAGACGTAGTATTCCATGGCCTTGCTTCATCAACCATTATGGTAGCTATGAAAGCAGCCAAAGCATTGGGTATTGAATATACCTATGTAACTCTAAGTGATGGTGTAGACCATGACTGGAAACGTCCTCCTTATGTAGCCTCTACTCTTACTGAGAACACCTACACAGGTTCCGTTGCTACTTTTGGCCTGGATGAAATTTTCGATCTCTTTGCTTCCGGCAAAGGTGATATAGCTTTCCTGTCCTGCCTGCAGATGGATAAGGAAGGTAGAATTGCTATGTCATATCTGGGTGGAGATTACGATCATCCCAAACTGAGAGGACCGGGCGGTGCAGGTAGTGCTACCCTTACCCCCATAACTCCGAGAACCACCATCTGGAAACCACAGCATGACAAAAAGACCTTCGTTGAACATGTAGACTTTGCTACTACCATGCCGGCTCTGGACAAGGAGTTCACGTTAATTACTCCTCTTTGTATTTTCCGGAAACCTATTGGCGAAAAATATCTTAAATTAGATTGCATTTTCCCCTATACAACCATAGAAGAAGTCAAAGAGAATACCGGATGGGCAATTGATGAAACAGAAGTACCAGTTATGGATGCTCCTACCGAAGCTGAATTAGCAGCACTCAAGCAAGTTGACCCCAATAACATCCTTGCTTTCGAGTTCAAATAGACTGAACAGGTGAGAGTTAATATCTAATATAACTAAAACGGGGTGATAAATCACCCCGTTTTAAATTGGTAAGCCAGCTTCTAAACCGTTACCCCTTCCACATGATTGCCATTTTACAATATAATTACTCCTTTCTATTGGTACTTGAAGATGGCATATCTCCTATGTTTAACCACTTTATTACACACTTGACTTGGCAAGCATTAATATCTTATAAAAACTCGAATCTCAACAAACCTAAGATAAGTGTGTTTAAAGACGAATGATATCATAAGCTAAACATCAACGACAGCGAAAGTGTCAGTTTCTTAAAAGTTTATCCAAGAAACTGACACTTTTTTTGCTGCAATATAATGCTTTCTTAAAATAATAAAATTACGCTGCCATTAGCTTGCTTAGCGAAGAGGTGTCATTTTATTACCAATTCTGCATTTTCGGGATTTTCAAAAGCATATATTCAACAAAATAATTTGGCATTGGTTATATCTAATAGTTGGGCACAGAAGTTGCATTACTACTTAGTAGGAACACGGATATAGGTTTGGAATTTTGCTTATTTGTAAGGAGATGTTTAATTTGCCCAGAGAACGAGAAAAGGATTGGGATGAAAATCTCTACAAAAAAATTGACCGTTATGATTTGGTTCAAAATCTGGAGCAATGCCTGCAGTGTGGAAAATGTACCGGAAACTGTCCTGTGGCAGCAATAACTCCCTCGTATAATCCCCGGGCAATAATAAATGACATCTTATCAGGGGATATCACCAGGTTGCTGGATAGCGAGGAAATATGGCGGTGTTTTTGGTGTGCCAATTGTTACCGGGTTTGTCCCGTTGACATTCATTATCCTCTCTTAATGATGCAACTGCGGTATGCGGCTCTGGAAGAAGGGTATGGATTAAAATATGTTCAACCCATTAATAAATATGCTTTTAGAGCCATGGAGAAAGGCTTAACTTTTGTCCCTGGTCAGAAAGGCATTGAAAAAATTATGAAATTACGGAGTCAACTGCAAGCTACTTCATGGCCGGAGGTTTCAGAACAGGCTATCAAAGAATTCTGCGAAATATTTGAACAGACGGGAGCAAAAGCCTGGATGGAAAACCTGGAAAACATGCCCGAAAAGCCGCTTAGATTAAGCTTTTTGGAAGGGAGGATCACTGATGAGTAACTTACATATTACAACGCCGCAGGAAAGAATCATAAGCGCCGCGCAACGTATTGGTGAAGTACCGGAAAAACTGTTCCTGTTTCGTAGTTGTACAGGCAGCATGGAATACCCCGGAACCGAAAACTCTATCAAGGAAGTGTTAAAAATTCTGGAAGTTGAAGTCGTTATGGATTCCGACCAGACCTGCTGCTCCGGCTATATTCTTACTTGTTCGGGATATCCGCCGGAACCCTCCCTGGCCATAACCGCTCGCAATCTTGCTTTAGTAGAGCAAAGATATGGCTTGGACACTTATATGTTCTGCAACGGCTGTTTTGGATATAACACTGAGTTATCTCACATTTTAAATCATTATCCTAAATACAAAGAAATGGCTAATAACATAATTGCACAATATGGATATAACTACCAGGGTAAAACCCGTATACGGCATGTTCAGGAATTATATTATCTGTTAATTGATAAAATCAGGGAAAAAGTAGTGCGTCCCTTAAATGGTCTGAGGGTAGGGGTCCATTATGGATGCCATTACTTGGCTCAGCAGTATGGAATTCTGGATGAAGGTGATCTGCCTACCTTCCACGAGGAGATTATTGAAGCTCTGGGTGGGACGCCGGTATTTTATAAGGAAAGGCGTATGTGCTGCGGTTATGCGGTAGGCAGAGGTTTTACCCATAAAGAAAGTGTTGTTGAGCCGCACCTGGCAAAAAAATTTGATAGTGCCAAAGAAGAAGGTGTTGAACTTATCACTACCTGCTGTCCAGGATGTAATGTTGCTTTGGATCGAGAACAGCCTGCTCTGGCCAAAAGAGGGTTTGGGCCTTATGATATTCCAGTTATCGATATAGCTCAACTCATAGGACTGGCATTGGGAGTACCGATATGGAAACTAGGTTTTAATGCGAATACTACTCCATTGGACAGAGTATTAAACAAACTGGGACTGGAGAAAGGGGAATAGTATATGGATTCGGTGAAAACAGCCTTAGTAATTGGCGGAGGATTGGCCGGTCTGGAAGCTGCAATCAAAATTGGTCAGGCGGGACATAAAACTATTCTGGTGGAAAAAGAAGCAGCCTTGGGAGGTAACGTAGCAAAGTTGTTCAGCAGTTTTCCCCGCTGGGAGAATCCGGTCGATTTGTTGGAATATAAGATTAATAAATTAAAGGAATGTTCATTGATTTCAGTTATGACTGGGACAACCGTAAAATTCGCTCAGAAGCGGGACAAATCCTATTCGGTTGAATTACTGAGTACTACTGGCACCAAAAATAAAATCGAAGTTGATGCAGTGGTAATTGCTACAGGATTTGAACTCTTTGATGCATCTGTATATGGAGAATATGGTTACGGAAGCTTTGACAATGTCATGGACTCCCTGCAATTTGAAGCCAAGTTAAAAGAGTGGTCAGAAAATAAGGAAAATATCTCTCCACCCAAATCAGTCGCTTTCTTCAAATGTGTAGGCTCAAGGGATCGGTCCAAAGGTTTCCCTTACTGCTCCAAGGTGTGTTGTATGTATACCGCCAAACAAGCCGGTTTGGTAAAAGATCTATTTCCTGATACCAGGTGTTTCGTGTTTTATATGGATTACCGAGCAGCTGGCAAGGAATATGAAGAGTTTACTCGTTCAGTTATTGAACAAAAACATGTCCGTTATGTTAGGGGCCGTCCATCTAAAGTTTTACCTGAAGATGGCAGGCTTCTTATACGGGCAGAAGACACTTTAATGGGAGTACCCATAGAAATAACTGCCGATATGATAGTGCTTGCATCTGCTGTTGTTCCGAGTCATGGCACCAAAGAAATGTCTAAACTCTTTAACGCGAAAATCGATCAATACGGTTTTATAGATCATGAAGATTTTAATCCTGTAAAAACTGGAGATAGGGTTTTCTATGCCGGAGCATGTGGTTTTGCAGTTGAAAATCTGGGTGCCATGCATCAGGGGGCGGCGGCTGCTGCTGAAGTAATAAGCCTGTTTAACCAGGTTGATTAGGGGGAATAAAGATGCCTGATTCCACCAAGCAAGTAACTCAATCATATTATAAAACCTATAAATTAGATAATATTGATGATTCTTTAAAACTAGAGCTAAAAGAAAAATGTGGTATAGATATCGAAACCTGCCTGGAATGTGGTAAATGTACGGGTGGTTGCTCCAATACTCATATCTTTGATTTTACACCTAGAAAAATAGTTCAGTTAATAAAGATGGGACAAGAAACCCGGCTTTACCATCTGGATGCTTTATGGACCTGTGTCTCTTGTCAGCTTTGTGTTGACCGGTGTCCTGCCGGGATCGATATTGCTCGTATTATCGATTTTGTAAGAGAAAAGGCCATAAAACGTGGGGCCGAACCAACTCGCAGCAATGTTAAGATGTTCCATGAGCTTATGCTTGATGAAATTAATAAAACTGGAAGAGTAGGAGAAACCGTTCTAATGATTAAGTTTAACCTTAAACGGGGCCTATATTTTGAGAATGCTGATCTTGGACGGAAATTATTTTTCAAGGGTAAGCTTAAGCTATTTATCCCGGGTATCAAAAATATTGGACAAGTACGTAGGATGTTCAATAGTAATCCAGTGCAAAGAGAGGTATAGAAATATGAATGTTGCTTATTTCCCCGGATGTTCTCTTCATGGTATGGCATCTGAATATGACTTGTCTGCGCGGCTGGTATGTAAACATCTAGGAATTAATCTGCAAGAAATCGAAGACTGGAACTGCTGTGGGGCAACAGCAGCCCATAGCCTGGATCACCTGTTAAATGTCGCCTTGGGTGCCCGCAATCTTAATATTGTAAAAGAAATGCATTTGGACCGTGTGACTGCACCCTGTGCAGGATGTTTTAACCGTCTAAAAACTGCTTCCTATGAAATGAGACATAATCCCAGGGTGGCTGCAGAGGTGGAAAAACTAATTATAGCTCCCGCACCGGTGGAGCCCGAGGTTACCAACCTCTTGCAGTTATTAATAGAGATTAAGGGAATTGAAGCAATTGCTCGGCAGGTTGTTAAGCCCTTAAAAGGGTTAAAGCTCGCTGCATATTATGGCTGCCTCCTGACCAGACCAACCAAGGTTGTTGAATTTGATGCATCGGAGCAACCAATATCTCTTGACCTGCTCTTAAATGCCCTGGGCGCAGAGACTGTAATCTGGGGTCATAAAGCAGAGTGTTGTGGCGGCGGATATGCGGCATCAGAAACAAATATTGTACTCGATTTAGGGGGACAAGTTCTAGATTCTGCCCATGCCGCAGGTGCAGAGGCAATAGTTGTTGCTTGTCCTATGTGCCAAATAAATCTTGATTCTCGTAGAGGGAAAATTGAAGCTGATAGAGGAAAAAAATATGACATGCCAATCATATATTTCACCCAATTAATGGGATTGGCTTACGGTTACTCACCCCGGCAGCTGGGGTTAAGTAAATTGCTTTTAAACCCAATTACCCTTCTTAAATCCAAGGAATTGGTTTAGATGTTTTCTCATTTTTCTATTGGCTTTTGAAAGGAGGCCTAACGACCCCAAAATAGGCAAAAGTTAAATATGTTGACACTCTCCTGCCCCCAGTATTCCAAAATCGATATGAAGTAAGGCGGTGATAAAAAAACTACCTGCAACGAATTGCAAGTAGTAACAAAATAGAAATACACAAATACATTTTACCCCAAAACTAGAAAAATAAATTATAAATTTTTTAGAGGGAGGTAGTTAATTTTGGCTAATAAACTTATTTCCATGAAAGAAGCTGTTTCCAAGTATACATGGGATGGCATGACCTTTGCCCATGGTGGTGCTTTGCCAGTGGGATCTGATTGTATAGCCTTTTTTAGAGAAATGGTAAAACAAGGTGTTAAAGATATTAATTGCATATCCAACTGTAATACCCAGGGAACTAACCTGCTGGCAGCGGCTGGGGGCATAGCCCGTATGGAAGTGGGATTTGCAGGACTCGAAGTTTACGGCTTCGCAAATGGCTTAAAGCGGATGGTTGAAACTGGGAAAACCATACTTGAAGATTACTCCAATGGTGCTATACCGATAAGACTATTAGCAGGAGCACTGGGATTACCCTTTATTCCAACCTTTATAAGTACTGGTTGTGATCAGCAATGGTGTTGTGCAGATAATCCTGATGCTTATCCTAATACTGAAAAGATTCCGCAGATCACAGACCCATTCACAGGAAAATCCATTGGAGCGTTTAAAGCTCTAAATCCAGATCTTGCAGTAATTCATGTCACCATGGCTGATGAGCTCGGTAATGCAATTGTTCTGGGTACTGAGTGGAGCCGTTTCGAGTTATCTCGTGCTGCCAAAAAAGTTGTTCTACAGGCTGATTATATTGTTGATACCGACTGCATGAGACAATATCCCAACCTGGTTAGAATTCCCGACCTGGTAGTTGATGCAGTTGTCTATTGGCCCATGGGAGTATGGCCTGCATGCTCTACCGGCATTTATGACGGTGATGAAGAACACTTTAAGAATATGAACAAAATGTTAAAAACCGACGAAGGAACTCAGGAATACATTGAAAAGTATGTTAACAGCTATAACACCAATGAAGAATTCTTAGCAGTAATAGGAAAAGAAAAGATTGATAAATTAACGAATACTGCCACTGCCTTTTTAATGGCTCCTTATAAGAAATGGATAAAGAGTGATGCTGATATCCAAAAACTCATGGAAGGGAGGTAAAATAATGGATTATTCAAAGAATGAAATGATGGCAATTGCTACCGGTAGGGAATTTAAAGATGGTGAACTCGCAATATTTGGTGTCGGACTAAGCATGTTGGCTGGATTCTTTGCCCAGAAAAATCATGCTCCCAATATGATAGCTTTTACTGAAGGTGGAGTATATGGTTCCACTCCAGTAGGAGGCCTCCCATGGGGTATAGAGGATAATAGTATTTCAGCCAATGCTACTAGTTTCACGAATGGAGTTGACGCCCTGGGGATGCTGGTTGCTGCAGGCAAAGTTGATAATGCTGTTATTGGCGCAGCCCAAATTGACAAATATGGCAATGTTAATACCACCGGAATATGGACTGAAGGTACCCAACCCTGGAAAGTAGGGAAATATACCCTTCCCAAGGTAAGACTTAATGGCAGCGGTGGAGCCAACGAAATAGCAGTAGGTGCTAAGAAGTATTTGATTATGGCAGCTCATGAAAAGAAACGTTTCGCTGAAAAAGTAGACTATATTTCTTCACCTGGTTATATAAATGGCGGAAATGATCGTGAACAGTATGGTTTCCCAGGAGGCGGACCTTCTGCCATAATTACTAATTTGGGCATTTTAAGACCCGACCCCGTTACCAAGGAGTTCTATCTGGATTCCTATTTTATATACTCCTCGGTTGAAGAAATAATAGAAAATACTGGTTGGGATCTTAAGATTTCTCCTGATGTAAAAGTAATACCTGAACCCACGGAGCAAGAGCTGGAAAATCTAAGAGCAGTTGATGTGACTGGCTCTCTAAGAAAGAAATAGTTTTATTCTTAAAGATTATCGAGTAGGTATCGTGAGTCCGTAAAGCATGTATACAAAGGATGTGTCTATCTGGACAGGGCTTTTCATTATTGTACTGGCTGGAAACGGGGACTAATGTCCCCGTAGACGCAGATCGCCGTATTGAATCGGGTTTTCAGGCTTAGAAGGCTATGGCTTTGCTAATGGTTTGAAGAGAGCGATTGATAAATAGGTAAGGCTAAAATTTAAAAGACATCAAGGAGGAGAATATATGCAAATGACTACAACGACACTGACAATCATAGGATTGGCGATCTGGTCTTTGGGATATTTAATTATCGGCGGCCATCTGCAAAAAGTTTATCTTAAATTTAAACCAGGCAGGCCTGTGCCTGCGATTGAATTCCGGGACGACGTGGATTTTTATCCGGCCAATCCGGTAACACTGTTCGGTGATCATTGGGCATCAATAGCCGGCGGTGCACCTTTGGCAGGGGGCGCAACTGGCGCAATGTGGGGGTTTTTGCCAGCGTTCCTTTATATTACTTTGGGCAACATATTCTTAGGTTCACCCCATGACTATGCGACTATGCATTTATCTATGCGAAAACAAGGGATGACCATTGGGCTGCTTATACGGGAGCTCATCAGTACTAGGGCTGGAAAGATGGGCGTGTTTCTAGGTTGGTGCAGTATTGCGGCATTTACGGCTGTTTTTCTAACAGCGTTAGCTAAACTTTTCGAAGCGACACCGGAATTGACTCTTCCGACAATTGCCTTCACCATCAGCGGGGTTATGATGGGATTTCTGATCTATCGTTTTGGCTGGCCGGTTTTAAGAGCTACTGTAATCGGAATAGTGATTGTAGCTGTATGCATTTACTTGGGTTTGCAATACCCGATAAGGCTGCCTTATTATGTATGGTTCGGAATCTTTGTAATTTATCCGGTAATATCAGCCTCCATCCCGGCATGGATGTTGGTCGAACCTAGAAACTTCCTCAATTTTTGCTTCATGGTCGTAGGTGCGTTAGCCCTATTGATAGGTTGCATTGTCGGGAATCTTCCGCTTCAGATGCCGGCTGTTATCATGTCGACATCACAGGGGCCTCTTTGGCCGATGTTGTTTTTGACTATTTCATGCGGTGCCTTGACCGGGATGCATTCTTTCTGGACTACTGGATATACCTCAAGAAGAGTACCTGATGAGAAATATGTGCGCCTCATAGGCTATGGCGGCGAAGTATTGGAAGGATTAACGGCGTTTGTGGCTTTGGCTTCCGCTGCTGTCTTGCCTTTGGCAGTCTATTCGAAATATATCGGTAAAGGATGGATATTTATCCTCCAGAACGGGTATGCAGAAATTGCCGGAAATGTATTCACTTTCATTCCCAATCACGCATGGGTAGTCTGGGGTGGATTGCTCGGCAGCATATTTATGATAACAACACTGGAATCTGGTGCCAGGAATATGAGAATATTCATGATAGAACTTTACGGAATGATGATTAAACCGGTTGCTCCTAGTGCCGCTACCAAGTGGGGTGCAGCATCACTTTCCTTACTTGTCTGCGCAGCCCTGGCACTTTCCGGAGGTTGGTTCTATATATGGGTACTTTTCCCTGCACTGTCGAGTCTACTGGCATTAATGTCCTTCATGACGGTTATCATTTGGCTTAAGCTAGTTGGAAGACCTACAGGGTACTTTTGGTTTGCACTAATGTTTACCACTTTTGTCGTAGCAATACCAGGAGCAAGTTACCTTAGCTACACCTATGTGGTTAAAGGGATGTATTATCTGGCTTGGATACCGTCACTTGCTATTGTTCTGACAGGATTCTTCTACGTGGACTTCTTCAAGAAGCACAAATCCATTACGGCCCAGGATATTGCCCTGGCCTCCGCGGAGGAAGAAAAAATGTAAGTAGAAGGTTGTAAACTAATCAAGAGAACTCCTTATATGGGAGCAAGTAAAACTAAGCAGTGGGGATGACTGGGAGAAGTTTTCTTCTCCCGGTCGGAACCAATTAAGCCTCATAAATAAAGCTAGAAAGATTTTGCCACGATGGCGAGTATCGTATCTGCAAAGCGGTTATAATATAGTTGCGTTTGCTCCTGTGCTGACATATGAAAATCAGCCTGCCGGAAAAGGGAGGGCCCAATTTACCTTTCGTCGAGTTTTGCTAAGACTTTGGTTGATAATAATGTAATTGGAGGTGCTTTTATATTATGGGAAATACAAATATGACATTGGTTGAAAAACTTTATATTGAAGCTCTAAAAGCAGGTCCCAAAGATTCGAGTGAACTCACCCGAATAGTGCGTGATAGACTTACTGAAATTAAAGGTGGTAACAACCCGGTGGGAGCGACAGGAAGATCCCAAGCAGTGTTGGATGGACTTGAAAAAGATGGCTATATTGTGGTAATACAAAAGAAGTTTTTAGGTGCTAAAAAATATGATATAACAGAAAAAGGCAAAAATGCAGCAACCGAAATTAGTTAACCTTAATAAACAATTGTCCAAGATGGAAAAAAATCTGGCTCGGATTCAGGCGTTTCAAGATAAGGGGTGTGCGGTAGATAGTTCGCTTAGCGAGGCATACCTCGATCTTAGAGACGTAGGAGCCTATCTGGAAAGTGCTCAAGCCGAAAAGAAAACAGAAATAGACCAAGAATTAGCCGAAACAACTCAAAGGTATAAAAATCTACTAGTGAAATTTGAATCTATTGCAGATGAAGTCAAGTTGCACGACGAAGGTATGGTCATGGCAAGCAGCAGTACTCTTCCTGATTTCTTTTACCGTATTACTAGCCATTACCAGGCTGTGTGGAAAAAAATTGAAATTACAACAACCGTATTAGGGATCGGAATGATCGGGTTCACGCTGATAAGTCTAACGTATTTCTTGGTATTAGGAAAAATTCCGTTCATTAAATTTTATGACGGAGGAATGTCTGGAATAAATGGTTTAGTATTTGGGGTCGGTGTTATCCTGGGCTTATGCGTTCATGAATCTGCACACGGTGTTGTTCTGGCTAATAACGGGATCAAAATAAAACGGGTAGGGGCGATGGCAGGTTCCATTGTCGGGGGGTTTGTAGAGGCTGACGAGACTACTTTTTTCCAAGCAGAACCCAGGGTTCACTTAAGGTTTAACGCATCCGGTATCGGAACCAATGCCTTGCTAGCCGTGACCCTAGTTGTAATTGGACTTTTAACATCTTCCCAGTTGTTGTTATTCCTGGCATTGGGCAATCTCTTTTTCGGTTTTATTAACTCCTTCCCCATTAGCCCGCTGGACGGCGGATGGGTATATGAGGATATCATAAAATTATATCTCACGAGCCCAAAATTAAAGGCGCTTTTTCTGTCAGCACCATTTTTTATTTTTATAATTTGGATTATTCTCTTTATTCGCTTAGCTCTCTTGTGACAAAGCCTAAACATTCAGCGAAGCACATTATATTATCAAATAGAAGTCTTTAAATTGAAGTGAACGTCAATAATTGTTAAGGTAATTATTATTTAAAGGAGTTGATGATTTGATTTATAAAATTTTGATAGCTATAGCTGCTTGTGGATTTGTTGCCTATATGTTATTTAATAACAAAAATATGAAAATATATAATCATTATATGAAAAGAAAGAGAAAGCTTGAGGAATCCATAAATTTCTTTAGTGGAACACAAACATATGCAAATCAAAATATGGCAATTGCTATAAATCAGGAAGAAAAAAAGCTTTGCATAAGCACTATGAAAAATAACACGGCTGTTCCTTTGGTGTATAAATTTAATGACATTATCTCTTGCGAAATTATTGAATATGGAGTTACTGAAAAAACTACTTCCAGAAACAGTCAGGTGAGCGGTCAAGGCGTTGCTAATGTTCTAGCTGATAGTGTTGGGAAGGTAGTAGGCAGTCTATCTGGAAAAGCTGTGGAAGATAATATAAACAGAATTGATTTGAAAATATCATTTAATGATTCACAGAATCCGTTTGTTTTGGCTAATTTCTTATTTTGGGAAGTTAGTAAAGAAAGTGAAGAGTATCAAAAGGCATCGGAAGATGTTTCCCATTGGTATGGTATAATTGATAACATTATTAAAAGGGAGATGGCCATTTATGCCTAGGGGCATGGGGTCAGGCTGCCGTTATTCTCACGCTGTTCTTCAAACAAAATGTCAGTATCTAAATCACTTACAATAGTATTTTTGCCTGCTTTCTTAGCCTCATATAGCAGTTTGTCAATACGATGAATCAGACTTCTGAGGTCTTCTTCTCCACAGTAGGAAGTGACTCCAAAGCTGCATGTTATATGCATTATATTATTGAAGGAGTAATTGTCAATTTTTGCTTTTATCTTTTGGGCTACCTCCCGAGCTCTGTTTAAGCCCGTATTGGGTAGAAGGATAACAAATTCTTCTCCTCCCCATCGGGCAAAAGTATCGGTTTTTCTTATTAAGTTTTTAACCATTGTTGATAAGTCAATTAACACATTATCACCGGTTAGATGTCCATAACTATCATTTATTGTTTTAAAATCATCGATATCAAAGAGGATCAAAGATAAATTAGTATTGTATCTGCTGCAGTAATTTATAGACTTCTGCAGTTCCTCGTCAAATTTTAACCGATTATATATGTGGGTTAATGAATCTGTTGTGGATAGTAGGGTTAGGTTTTGGCTTATTAAATGTTGAATTCTCTTATAATAGTTAAGTCGCCATGATGAAATGCTGTTAAGAACAATTGCTATTAGAATATATACCAGAGCAGCATAGAACTCGCGCATTGTTAAAGGGTCAAGAATATATAAAGAAAGTACCAGGAATGCAGTACATAGAGTGATAGAAACAATAACTATATTTATCCATCGATTAGGTATTAAAAAAATGCCCATTACAATAATGACAACCCCTAAAGATTGTATCAGGAAATTCGGCGATTCATACTGGTAAACAATTAACAGGAAAGAAAGAATAAAAAATAATTCATATCCTGTTATCCAAAGTATAAAAACCCGATAGTTCATAAAAGAGTTCAATCGGAAATAGAATATGATTCCTAGAATAACAAACATACTGCGATTTAATAATATCAATCTGAATGTTTTAAGGTCTTTTAATAATACATAATCGGGGATAATGAACAGAAAATATAATATTCCGAAGGCCAACATCAAAGGTTTTATATATTTAAGGGCATTGCTAATGTCGGCATTAAAGAATTCTTTTTCCAGGTTCTTGTCAACAAATTCACCTATTGGTGAGATACCTATATTTCTATCTTCTTCTATCAAATAATCACCCCCTGGTAAAAGCAACTATAAAGATTTAGATTTTATAATAAATATTTCACGAAATCAATGTACAAGTCAATGTGATCAACAACAAAAACCGTGGAGTTCTTTCCACGGCGAAAATTTTAAATTATTAGTATAGGAGTCGAGCTAAAACTAGTTCCAATACATTTGTCTACCAATTCCAGGACCCGTCTGAATTCCACCTGCTCGGTTTAGGCTTTGCTAAGCCTAATTTCACAAGAACTGTATTGGTGAGGGTATCCTGCTCCTTAAAATAACCTAGATCAATGCACGCACTATCTGCTTTATAATTATTTTGCTTGCTATCAGAAACAGTCTTGGCCTTCAAAATATTAACGTCTAAAGTGTTTGGATATTTTTTTCCTAGAATATATGGTGGAGCATAATAAACAGAATTTCCCTGATCAACATAAACTATAGTATTTGGGGGTATATTCTTGGTGATTTTTATGGTTTGACCTAACAGGCTAAATAAGAAAATAATTCCTATTATTATTGCTATTAAACTATAGACCCTTTCCATGGGCGTACGCTTTATTTCCAAACTCATATGCAGCACCTTCCCCGCAAAATCCATTTATTTTATACTGCGCCGTGACATTCGGCAGCAAAATTTGCTTTCATCGAGTTCGGTATATTTTAAGCCTATTTTGAGTTTCTGTAAAGCTTAAGGGTATCAACCAAGTACCTCCGAACAGTTAATGATTGCTATGTAATGAATTCGGCGTATATAATTAATTTTCCTTCTAAAAATCCTTTTTCTAATTAGCGCATTTGTTTTAGATAGGCTAAAAAAGCTGAGTGAAATGCATTCTATTTCCTAATTCTCTGGCAGAACAGCAATTCCCAGAGCCAGATGGTCCCAGAGGGCTTTTTTAACTTGATCAACTTGTTGTGGTTCACACTGAATCATGAGAAATAATTCTGCATCTTTATCATCTCGTCTTCTTTGCTTCGAATGCTTAAACCTGGTGAAAAATAGGTCCAGCAGAAAACCT
>Ga0074193_1001225_pt1 | contig 33338 bp, 23 predicted proteins | sample EPASupsiteHSE605_FD_64523 | JGI IMG/M metagenome (GOLD analysis project Ga0074193, IMG submission 64523) | Bioremediated contaminated groundwater from EPA Superfund site, New Mexico - Sample HSE6-05 | ecosystem: Environmental > Aquatic > Deep subsurface > Groundwater > Contaminated ... | reverse complement strand
AGTTTTGTTTTGTAGCATAAACTAATTATACCAAAAAGGCGGGTCTTTGGACTCGTCTTTTTGCGTAATTACACGAAAGACGGGGCTGCCCCTCAATAGAAATTAATTTCTATTTTGAGACAGCCCCTTCATATCAGCTATTTCAGCTTTTCCGATTTGATTCTTGCTATAGAGACCTGCTAAACCTATTAGTAAACTTGCCAAGATCCATAGCGGATCAACTAGGCTTCCAGTGTGATAACAATCTTTTGAACTCAAGTATAAAAATGCTGAGTCAGCAATAGAAGCAACGTGTCGCTACACTGTTTCCCTGGACGTATGTTCTAGGGTACTTTTTGTTTTAGGGGCGAATTTACGCAGTAATAGGTATATCGTACGAGGTAAAAGGGAATTTTACGTAAATTGTATGTAAGATTTAGGGTAAACGCCCCCCTCCCCTTGAATTCTTGCCCAGAGACAAAATAATATGAAAAATTTACATTTTATATACTGAAACCTGCTTATGGGTGGGGTTCTGAAGATTGGGCAGTTGGCCATAGGCATATATATGAAGGAATTAGTATTAAATGTTGTTTTGGAACTAAAAAAAAGATTGGTTGAAAATTCTGAATATAAAGGAATATTTAAGGTAAACGTAGAAATAGCTTAGAAAGGGGGATGGTGAAAGGTGTTCCAAGAAAACGAACTTATTAACTAATTTGATAAATTAAGTTCTACTGTTATCGGAACAAGGCTATGATTTCAAATGTATTTTTTGATAACCCAGATGAAGTTTAGAGGAGTGATTTTATTGATAAACAGTGATGTTGTAAACAAAATATTCATTAAGGCACAAACAGTCTTTTTAAAGCCCACATCTTTATATTGTTATGATGATATTGTTTATGGTATATATATAAATGATAAAAACGGAAAAATTGCGAGGGATAAAAGAGGAAGAAAAAAGAAAATGTGTGCTGTTAATTCAAATACACTAAGGGCATTCGAGCGAATAGACAAAAAATCAAAATTTGGTCCTAAATATTTATTGTATGAATACTTAAGAAAAAATAAGGATTATATATTGAACAATTTAAAAAAAATCCAATCTCAACAACAACTAAATAGTTTTGAAATTTGTATCACTAATGACTTAAAAAACTATCTAGCAACGAATGTTCTTAAAGATAGATTTAATTCATTTAATAGATTAAGAAAACCAGTTGATTTACTGATTGAGCATTTAGTTTGTATGTCACTTGAACTTGATGAGCATAGAAACAGATTATTAAACTATTTGTTTATTCCGTTAGATTCACAAATTTTTGGTAGTGAATTGTTTACAAAAAATCAACTTAATAGTGTAGGGATATCTCTGAATTCTACGTTTGGCGATTTAACTTGCGATAAAGCATATTATTATTTGCAAAAAATACTTACTAAACAGGCAGAAGAGATTTCTAGTATTCATAAGATTAATTTCTTTACAATTTATTTCGATTTGTTATGGGGAATAAGATATAGAAAATGGGGAGGAACTCTATTTGAAACAAATATATATGATTCCGAATCAGTTTGGGACCAGCAAGCCCTGATGAAGTAAAAGCTAAATTGGTATGTATGGATTTCCAATGGCTGATTCCAACTGGTTGACAATCGAAGATGGGGAAGGGTTATGATCAGATTTAAGGCTATCACCCTGTAAAGGATAATAGCCAGCTTATAATTATTTTTATCTAGAAGATAACGCCTAAAGCAATAAGAATCAGAATTGCAATGATGCCTGCGCCTACGCCAGTACCGACGTCAGCAACAACGCCGCCATAACCATAAGAAGCCACTGGGGCCACTACGCTTTTTGTGGCAACTCTTCGATATAGCGGTGCAAGTCCCCTCGCCTCCACCATTAAAAACCCTCGAATATTCGGTGGAGATTGTAACTGGAAGCATAAATTTGCCGCGGCGGTAACTTTATGCTTCCATATTTTATTTGGCAAGTTTATGCTTCCACCAAACAAAGAATTCAGGAAAATCAAGGGTTGATGGAGTTAAAGAAAAGCATTTTAGTGTCGGCAAGTTTATAGCTCTCATTTTACGTCTGATTTTAAGGCCTTTCTTTTCTTATAACCCTTAAATTCGTATAACAACCCCAATGGGGGTTGTGTTTTTTTATACTGGAAAGTAATTTTGTACGAGTAACAGTTCTTGACAATTAAAGCAAGAGGATGGATAATATATTTACACTCAGTGTAAATATACACTCGGTATATATAATGCAAATAATCGTTTTGGGGGAGTAACCAATGGACGGTTTGGTTGAAAGGAAGAAAAAGGAGATTCACGACAGAATTGTTACCGTAGCAGGTGAGTTGTTTAATCAGCAGGGCTTTGAAAATACAACCATGGATCAAATTGCAGCCGAAGCGGTTGTGGCCAGGAAAACTTTATATAATTATTTTTCTGTCAAAGAAGCAATTGCCGACAAATATGTTAGGACCATATCACAAGACACAGCTCAAAAAACGCTAGAAACACTTTCTGACCTACCTGACACAAGATCACGATTGATAGCAGCCATTAACAATCGCTATGACTGGCTGGAGTTGAACCCGGAACTTTGCGGCATTGTTTTAATGTACCGTATAAAAATTATGTTGCAGGAACCCAATTACAAGTTTAAATCGAGTGGCACTCAGACTCTTATTATGGATATTTTACGTGCTGATCAAGAAAGAGGGGAAATCAGTTCTGACATCCCAATAGAAAGGGTGTTTGGCTATATTGAATACATGCGTACAGCAATGGTACTAGATTGGCTAAAAGATAATACCCGGGTAAATCTTCGGGAGGAAACCGTTCGACTGGTGGATCTGGTACTATACGGGGCTTTCAGCCAGCAAGGAAAAAATCAGAATAATCATTCACTAAAGAAGGAGTGATCATATGCAAAATCGAGCGAGTAATTACATAGTCTCCTGGAGAGAAGCTTTTCCGCTCGGCGTCAGTATGGTTGGGGGAAAAGCTTGGAACCTATCCAGGTTGGAACGGTATGGCTTTAAAATTCCTTATGGATGGGTGTTAACGACTTCAGCTTATCAAGACTTTCTAGATTACAACCAGCTTGGTGATTCTCTAAAATTAACCTCTCTCCAGATAAATAGTGAGAATCTGGGTGAGGCCGATAACATACTGTACCACTTAAGAGAACAAATTATAAATGCAACAATACCCCCTACGGTTGTTGAAGCCATACAGGAAAGGTTAGCTGCCGAGGGATTAGACAATAAAGCAGTAGCAGTCAGGTCTTCGGCCTCAGAGGAGGATTCGCGGCAGGCATCTTTCGCCGGCATTCATGATACCTTCCTAAACGTTAGAGGTTTGGAAAACATCATAGAAGCGATCAAAGGCTGCTATGCATCCCTGTGGACGCCCCGGGCCGTAGCTTATCGTCGCAAACAGAACATAGACGACCTCGAATTATTGCCTGCTGTTATCATTATGGAGATGGTTGAGCCCCGGTCGGCCGGGGTGGCTTTTAGCTGTGATCCCCAGAGCGGCCGTCGTGATATATTTGTGATCAATGCCAACTTCGGTCTGGGAGAATCCGTGGTAAGCGGAGCCATAGAGCCTGATACCTACTTTCTCGCTCCCCCCGTCTATACCTTGTTGCCAGAAATCAAAATGAAACAATTAGGTTCCAAATCGGGTTTGACCCGAACACACGAAGACGGCGGGGTCTATCTGGCTCCCAGCGGCGATCGAAGGTCAGAGCAGGCTTTAAATGATGAAGATATTAAAAGATTGAGCAAATTGATAACTCGTGTTTTCGACTCTTTGGGAAACGGAGAAGAGCCGCAAGACATAGAATGGGCTTTTGACGGCAATGACTTTGTCCTGCTTCAGGCCCGCCCGGTCACCACTTTGCCGGATTGTACTTTTGAGGCTATTAAAAATCAACCTACGGTGTGGTCAAATGCCAATTACCGGGATGCGGTTCCCATGGTCTTATCCCCTCTACATAGACAAATACTGAAAGATATCATTGACACTATTTGGATTACCACCTTTTCGAATCCCGGCTACCCGGTACCGGATGGAATTCAATTTTCCCGGTTCTTTAACGGCCGCTTATACTGCAATATATCGGCAGTATACTGGGCTCACTACGATTGTAATGGAACATTACCTCGTGATCTAACATTTTTCTGGGGAGGACACCAGCCGGAAATGAAAATCGACGATCTCAACCCTTTTGAAGGCGAAGCAGGCATAAGAAGGCAAAAAACAGGTATGTGGACCATGACCCTAATTGCAGATACCGCTGCCAATGTAACTGACATACTTTCCGGAGTGACAGCCGCTGTTGAAAACCTGGCGGGAAAAGGATTCAAAGCTTTACCGGACCAGGCATTGATAGATAATTTTGAGGCTTTGGGCATAATCGTTAAATCCTATAGTGAAAAATACCCTTGGTTAAGTGGAGCCGGGGGGATGCCTTTGGCAATGCTAATGCAAAACCTGTTCGGGGTTTTGGGCCCCAAGACCCCCATGGTTATAAACGGCTTGATGGCGGGAGGAGGAGCTTCAATAACCAGCGCCGATCATGGGTATCGCCTGGTTGAGTTGGCCGAGCAGGCCCGCCAGGATGATTATGCAGTAAAATATTTTAACAACCGTCCTTTCGCCCCGCTTTTGTGGGAACAACAGCTTCCAGAAAATTCGCCGTTTAAACAAGCGTTCTATAAATTTATAAAAGAATATGGTCATAGAGCTGTATATGAATTGGACATCATCAACTCTCGCTGGCAGGAAGATCCTTCCTACCTATTGGATATTATAAGGACAACGATGGCCACTGCCGATCTGGACGACTTGCGAGCCCGTCAAAAGGAAAAGTTTAACCAGGCCCGGGCGGAAATCACCGCCTTACTTCCCGCCGACAAACTGAAGGGAATTCGTAAAACAATTGCAGATGCCCAGCAGGGGGCCGGATTACGGGAAATGACCAAATCGGTTTTGGTCATGGCTTTACAGCCCTACCGTTCTATAGCGCTGGAGTTGGGCGACCGTTTTGCCAGACGGGACCTTATCGATGAACCATCCGATATTTTCTTCTGCACCTGGCCCGAGATATTCTCTATATTAGGTGGGGAATGGAATGGGATGGGGCTTAAAAGCCTGGTGCAAGACCGCATAGCAACTCATAAAGCCAATGAGCAGCTCATCCCTCCGGACATTATCCAGGGTGATAAGGCAACACGTTCGCAACCTGCTATCATTTCCTCAGGCAATTACTTGCAGGGCTTGGGAGCGGCGGCCGGTAAAGCCACGGGTACAGCCCGGTTGATCAATCATCCTGGCGAGGGAAATAAGCTGCAGCCGGGCGAAGTCCTGGTGGCCCCTTCTACCGACCCGGGTTGGACTCCTCTGTTTCTGAAAGCCGGTGCTGTGGTCATGGAAACCGGAGGATATGTGTCGCATGGGGCAATTGTTGCCAGAGAATATGGGATTCCAACTGTAATTAACGTGCCAGGTGTTATGAAGGCCATTCAAGATGGTCAGATCGTTACCGTTGATGGGGATGAAGGCCGTGTTTATATAAATGAAGCATCCCTGAATCAAACATGATTGTATAATAAACCAATCAGATTATTTGGTGGCTATATGGAAGATATAATAAGGCCCGACGTTTGAGTGAAGATATTAATCATGTTCGGTGCCAGTCCTGCAATACTACTATATGCCAGGGATTTTATTCGCTTTTACAAAGAATCTGTACTCCTGGCAGCTTTATGCTTCCAAAATGAACTTTCGGCCAGGTTATGGTTCCAAAAGGAGTTTTCGTAATTTTGGTCCTCATACAGAGGGCTAATAAACTTAAGGGGTTAGAAATCAGCACCGGCAACTTTATGGTTACAAGGCCGGCAAAGTTATGGGTAAAGTCACAGAGATACATAACAGAAGCCTTGAGGTATATGAACTTATAGTACCCAAAAAAGGATTCGGCTATGCTCAATTGAATATATATAGGTATACTAGCTGTCTACGTACATAGAAAGGTTTAGAATGGAGGAGTAACAATGCCGTTTGTAAATCTAAAATTAGTAAAAGGACAAGTATCTTTAGACCAAAAGAAAAAACTTATAGAAGGGATAACTGATCTAATTGTTAATATTATGGGAAGGGAGAGGAATTTAACTGTAATAACTCTGGATGAGTTTGCTAGGGACAACTGGGCAATTGGTGGAAAAACGTTAGAAGATACCGCTCTTGAAGATAGAATTGTTTCATTTGTAAATATTAAGGTCTCTAAGGGAACGACCAATTCTGATGAGATGGCACGGATGATGAAAGCAACAAAGGATCTAATGGTAGGAGTTCTAGGTAATAGTGATGAAACTAATTACTTTATTATTGACGAATTAAATTCTGATGGATGGGGATTTGATGGTCTATCGATGACAGACCGTGGAAAGATGGAGCAATAAGTAAATTCCATGATACTTTCCACGTGGGAGGTATTATTACACACGTGAATGCTCTGAGGGAATGTAAAAGAGCCTACAATTTCCTTTGGCACCATTTTTCACTGCGAAGTGGACGTTCCATACGATGCGCGGGTGTTATATTCTTGAGCTTGATTTTGTTTTCTGTGGAGTACAAATATATAGTTCCAACCGTGCAAGTTTATGAGTAAATTCACAAATAAAAAATAATAACGTGATGAAAGCCTTGAGGTACATAAAGTGTACGGCCTCAAGGCTTTTTTACATTCTAGAAAGAGGTTTCCGTTCAGACCTTAAAGTGTGAGTTATAAAACTTGAATTGATTGGAGCTTATACTTTTTTCACGACAGGCTCAATAATTAAACTATGGAATAAGATATAGTATATTTTATATGGAGGTACTACCATGGCTGATAACGACTTTGTTCGCTCTTCGCTTGAAATTAATCTGTTCTTCCTTCGAATTATGAAGGAACATTTAATTTTCATTGAAGCAGATTTGTCACAAAGGGATATTCATCTAAGTCATAAAATAACTGCACTTAGAAATGAAGCTACTAACCTGCTTAGGACTACGATAGCCTTAGCAAACGGTATTGGTCTTCAAGCCGTTGGTTCCGGGGAATTTATCACAAAATATACAATAAATGCTGAACAGGCAACCGAGTTTTTCACAGGAATTGTGATCGATAAGGATGTAACTACAGCTGAACTGACAATCGGTGGTACTGAAAGTTCTACTTTTACCTCGACTATAGTAGATCAGGTTGCTGTATTGAACAACAAAGCAATTGCAGTAACCCAGGCAATATCTAATTTCAAAGTAAGTCTCCTGCAAGATGTACTAAGTTGTCGAACTTTTTCACACAGTTACCCTCTTTTGATGGATCACGTCAACAGAGAAGCTCAGTTCTACCTTAAAGCGCTTCAGAAGCTCCAAAACAGAGTACCTTTCAACTTAGCACGTGAAGCGGTAGAACAAGAAGCATTCTGGAATCGCATAATGGGCGAACATGCTAAATTTGTGCGTGGTCTATTAGACCCAACGGAAGAGCTGTTATTTGACAAAGCACATCATTTTGGCAAGGAATTTGATCGACTAACTTCTGAGGCAATTTCTCTTACTGAAAACATCAATAGATTACCCCGAGTAACTGAGAATAGCATACGAGCTACAACCGCTATCAGGAATTTCAAACGCTCTGGGGTAGAAGGGATTCTTGGTTGTAAGATAAAAATTACAGCGCTCCCACTGATCGCTGACCATATTCTTAGAGAAGCTAACCATTATCTCCGGATGCTTAACGCTTTTAATCGGGTAAAATAATAATTTAGGACCTGGCAAAGCCAATTTGACTAGGTCCTAATGATATAGTTGCTCTAAGAACTGACAACGTATGTTATACTCTCCCCCTGAGTTAAGATGACTAGAGCTTCATCCGTATTCGTGTAAACGATCGACAGTTAAGTACAAGAGAGTAAGAATACCATTGCTTATGACATTTGACTATCTAGATTTTCGGATTGTATCCGAATTTGCTTTATAGCTTCTACTTCTTTGAGGTAAGTATTCATTTCTTCTTTAATAGTCGGTTTTGTAAAATTCCCTGGGTCCATATTATTTGACTCTTTAGCATTCATTGCGCTCCATCTTACTGACAACATTTCCTCTCGAGATTTCATTCCTATCCCAAAATAGATTAACTCAATTCGTGGCGCTGGAAATTGTTTCTTCAGTTCCTCCCCTGATAATCCACCGATATTCAGGGCATCATACTCATTCGTTTTTGATGATGTGTACGTAGAGGATTTGCCATCAAAAGTAAAACCAATAGTATTTTCATTTATAACATTAGTATTTATTCCAATTCTATTCATGTAATTTGATACGTTAGCAATTTTGTATTTACTCAATTCTACTATAGCTTTAGTCTGCTGCTCTTGTGTATATGCTCTATATGTTGGACCAGGGAGGGTCCAACTGTCCCAAGTGTGTAGAGACTTTTTATATTTTTCCTCCTCCATTCCTGCTACCATAACTGCAAACATTAATTTTTTATTTTTTGAAGCAATACTATTCACTTTTTTATCAAATGCAATTAATCGTTCATTTTGTATTATTATCTCTTCATTAACGCCGGTCATCATAGAATCTGGCGATACCCCTTGTATCTTCGCTTTTATACTCTTCTTTTCTGCTTCTCCTATAACCGATGTAAGTTTTATTGCTTGTATAGGTAAAAAAATCGCTGTGTTTAGACTATCTTTACACACTATGCCTTTGGATATCAATGTTTCTAAATCTGTATCTACTGATTTTAAATCTATCATCGGCGTAAGAAACCCATAATCGTTCATGAATCTTGATATACATTCTTCTTCTTGTTCTTTTGTTAACACTAATTGTTTGAAATACTCTCTATTAAGAGTTAACTTAAAATACGGTATCAAATCAGAATGCGTTGGTTTATAATCTGGACTCCTCCCCATAGCCAACGAACATAATTTTCTATCAATTTCATTTTTAAACACTATCTCATAATTATTATCGCTATAACCCTTAGTGGCATTTAAATCGATAATTGCCGAATCTGCTCCTAGCATATCAACAGTTATATCATGTTTCCATTTATTTAACTGGTCAATATTACAAACGAGATTCGGGTTATCTCGTAAATCTACCATAATTAAGTTATAGTTATAAAGAGCAGACATATCTCTCAAATTTCCTGAATTACATCTAATAGCATTCAGATAATAAGGTAATTTCTCTGGAAAACTTGTCACAGTTTTATTGCCATACATATCGAAAAATCTCAAATTCGGCAATTTATACAAATCGTTCAGCGACTCTATATTAGCCCCACTCGAGTATAGTCCATCCTTAATTAAACTTGCAGTTCTTACAGGATCATTTGAAATACAAAGATAATGAACTTTACCTAAGAGTCCCTTGGTAAGTGGTTTTGTTATATCGAAATCTATTTTATAAAAATTCTTCAACATGTCTTTTACAGCTTGCTCGAGTCCTTTATCTTCGAAGGTCACTATATCACTTTCTGCTGCTTGTGCTTGGTTACCCATTACTATCCTTATTTCATTCGTACCCACACTCTGGGTGTTGTCTACTGATACTCCGGTTCCTGTAAAAAATTGAACTGCTGTAAAAAATCCTACAATTGAAGTAGCAACCTTCTTTGATTTTAGAATCATCTGGTTCACTCCTTATAACAATGTAATTTCATAGATTATATAAATATATCAGTTATGTTAAATTTAGTAAATAGATTTATATCGTATCGTCGTCTGAAGGAATCATACGTCTGGAGAAATATAGGATCATTGATTATGGTATGCAAAGCACAGGGGGCTTTGGTTCAAGGAGAACTCGCTCCAGATCAATGGCTTGTCAGCGTCCTGATGGTGCTGTTCAGAAATTCACTCCTGCTCCGAAGAAGTCATTTTATTGATTTTTTAGTAGTGTAGCGCCGGTATGGACGACTAATCATAAGGAAGACTCCTTTAAAAAACTAGTAGAAGCTATTGATTAACTGCTTGTATCGCTTTAAAATAAAGAAGTATAGCTTTTTATTATGAAGTACGGTATTTAATTATTAAACACAATTCTTTTTTGTATTGGTAGAATGGGAGGAAAGATAAAATGCCTGTTACGGAAATATTATCGCGAAATGCCGAGATATATGGACATAAAACATGCCTGACTGAGATTAATTTGGAACTCCAGGATAGTCATAACGTTACTTGGCGTGAGTATGAACTGATAGAAAACAACCCGGCAGGTGAATACCGTCGAGATATGACTTGGCGTGTTTTTGAAGAGAAAGCAAACCGATTGGCTAATCTACTTCTCAAGAGGGGTATAAAAAAAGGGGATAAAGTAGCTATTCTTTTAATGAATTGCCTGGAGTGGCTGCCTATTTATTTTGGAATATTAAAAACTGGTGCTATAGCAGTACCATTAAATTTTCGCTACTCGCCTGAGGAAATAAAATATTGTTTAGATTTATCCGAAACGTGTGCCCTGATTTTCGGACCTGAATTTATCGGCCGGGTGGAAACAATTTATGATCAGATACCTAGAGTAAGGACCCTTTTCTTTTCAGGAGAAAACCGTCCTACTTTTGCCGAAAATTATGACCGCCTTACAGCCAATTGTTCCTCAGAATCCCCACAGATTAAACTTACGGACGAAGATGATGCGGTAATATATTTCTCCTCAGGGACTACTGGCTTTCCTAAAGCAATTTTACATTCGCACAGAAGTCTAATGTCGGCATGTTATACGGAAAATAAACACCACGGTCAAAATATTGAAGATAATTTTTTATGCATTCCGCCGCTTTACCATACTGGCGCAAAGATGCACTGGTTCGGCAGTTTGCTGTCGGGGAGTAAAGCCGTATTGCTCCGCGGAGTAAAGCCCGAATGGATACTCAAAACAGTTTCAGAAGAAAAAATTACCATTGTCTGGCTTTTGGTTCCCTGGGCGCAGGACATTCTAGATTCCATTGAAAGAGGATATGTCAAGCTGGAGGATTATGATCTTTCCCATTGGAGGCTAATGCATATTGGTGCTCAGCCAGTTCCGCTCAGCTTAATTAATCGCTGGAAAAAGTATTTTCCTTCTCATCTTTATGATACGAACTATGGTCTGAGCGAATCTATCGGTCCCGGATGTGTGCATTTAGGTACCGAGAATATTCATAAAGTAGGTGCTATCGGAATACCCGGTCACAATTGGGAGGTCAAGATTACCGACGATAATGGATGCCCTGTAACCCAGGGACAGGTCGGGGAATTGGTTGTCACGGGTCCGGGTGTGATGAAATGTTACTATAATGACCCCGAAGCGACTGCGGCAGTAATCAAGGATGGCTGGTTATTTACTGGAGATATGGCTCGTATGGATGAAGATGGTTTTATTTATTTGGTTGATCGGAAAAAAGATGTGATTATCAGCGGTGGAGAGAATTTATATCCGGTACAAATTGAAGATTTTCTACGTGCACATAATGCAATTAAGGATGTAGCAGTCATTGGATTGCCCGATAACCGTCTAGGTGAAATAGCGGCTGCTATTATAGAACTAAAACCAGGCTGCAAGTGCACAGAAGAAGAAATAAGGTCATACTGCGTTCCTATGCCGCGTTATAAACGTCCTCGAAAAATTGTTTTTGATAAAGTCCCGCGTAATCCAACCGGTAAGATTGAAAAACCGCGTTTAAGGCAAAAATATGGCGCAGTAAGTTTAGTTGCAGCCCAAACGGAAAGGTAAATTGGAGACAGTTGCGTTGATAGTGTGTAAATGCGCATGGTATCGTTAGGTTTCAGGGTTTTGGGTAATTTGATAGTGTGTTTTATGTTTCCTTAGAATGTAAGCTCTAAGGAAACTTTTCTTTTATGGGGTTCTTACAAATCCGGATAGTGAAGTATTTAACTGTTCAGCTGGCGCAACTGATAGAAGAGAAGGGGAAACATTATCATACAATTTAGTAAAAGTGAATTTTAAAGAAGGTAAAGTAAACATATTCCCAAGAAAATATTCAATAGTGGAGATTTTTGGAATGCAGATGCATCTTCTCATGTTGCTGCAACTGCATTTTTACAAAAACTTGTAAACGCATTTTAGTTTTTTCATACTTTTTCACCTCCGATGTCTCTGAAAACCTATAAGCAATTCACTTTACCTCCTCACTTTAATTCCCATAAGATGGAGAAGGCTTTTGATATATCCTATTCAGCATGTCCGTAAATGTTCTTGGGTGACGTAGAGGTTAAGTGCCCAATTGAATATAATAGTTCCATAAAATATATTATTTGTGAAGGGAATTTCTCCCTTTTGTCGAAGTATTGAGTGAAAGGGAGGGATAAAGATGCATTGCGAACTATTAAATAAGGACGTTCAAATTGAATTATGGAAAGAATTCAGAGACGCAAAAGATGATATTGTTAAAACAGTATATAAGTGCAGCGAATGTTACGTCGAAATTAAAGGATCTGGTGGTAGAAAAATGTTTCAATATTGCGACAAAATGAGCGATCTTAAATGTTTATTGAAACATATGTAACTTTTGAGACTTGGGGCTTTTCCTCAGTCAGATATAGTTTTAAGCACTCTTTAATTAGGGTGCTTTTTTGTGTTTAGAAAGATTGTAAATTAACAGAAGAATAGGGAGGATTATCCAAAGCTACGTGACCCATATCCTTTCACGCTTAAATATTAATATGCGTAATAACTTTAGCACTTCTACGCTGGACACTAGGTGACATTCGGGACACTGGTAATTTCCTTTTTCATCCACTCGAACCCATTTAAGTTCATGGGAAATCTGTCGACAAATTGGACAACGGTAACCGGATATTTCCTTTACACTTTTATTTGAATATGTCATTTTATAGACCTCCCAATTACGTAGTAATTAGTGGGATAATTGTAATTGAAGAGAATTAATTCATTCCTCACAATGAATAAACCTTGTGTTACTTACAGTATATTAGAGAGATTAAATTTTTGGTATGCAATACGCATATTATAAAAAATATTCAAAAAATTAACCCCGCAAAAGAAGACAGAATTATTCTTTTTAAACCAAGAGCACCTGCATTCTATTAACATAGGCTAGATCGTTTGGACGGTCCGGCTTATTTTGTTTTTCTTGGAATGTTCCTTCGATCTAGGAAGGAAATTAACGTAATATGCGGAAAGAATAGGGGGGATATGGATTGTGAAATTTTTGCGTGTGAAGGGAATTTTTGATACCCCGCAGTTTGCTGGGTAAGTTTTAATTTGGCAGTCTCAAAAAAGGAGTGGAATAAATGGAATCAGTAGAAGAAACGATTAACCAGGAACTACTAGGACAACTTCACCAACGAATTCGCGAATTAGAGGAGGATAATCGGAGCTATTTAGGGATGCTTGAAAACTCTTATGATGGTCTGCTTATAGCCGATGGTGAAAGCAAAATTTTATATATCAATCCCTCGATGGAACGAATTATGGGGCTAAAGCACCCGGATTCAATTGGTCGAACAACAAGGGAGCTAGTTGAAGAGGGAATAACTAACGCCAGCGCGACTGTGAAGGTTATTGAATCCGGCAAGAAAGAAACTGTGCTCATAAATACAACAATGGGTAAGACTGCTCTAAGTACTGGTGTTCCTAGTTACGATAGTAACGGGAAAATCGATAAGGTATATTGTAACATACGGGATATAACGGACTTAAATCAATTAAAGCATAAACACCAGCAAACTCAGGAGCTAGCCTCAAAATACTTAGCAGAACTGAATGAACTTAAAAAAAATAATAGCATGGAGATCATCTCGCATAGCGAAGAAATGCGTAAAGTTATCGATTTGGCTTATCGATTAGCTTATGTTGACAGTTCGGTACTTTTACTAGGCGAGTCTGGGGTGGGAAAAGACTTAATTGCTAACATAATTCATAAAGCAAGCCCACGTAATGAAGCCGGTTTGTTTTTAAAAATTAATTGTGGAGCCATTCCAGAAAACCTTTTGGAATCCGAGTTATTTGGATATGAAACAGGGGCATTTACCGGAGCCAACAAAGAAGGTAAAGCCGGATATTTTGAATTTGTCAACAAAGGCACACTGTTTTTGGATGAAATAGGGGATTTGCCTAAAAATATGCAAGTTAAGCTCTTGAATGTAATCCAGGATCAAAAAGTAACTAGGGTGGGAGGAGTTAAGCCAAGAGATATTGATGTTCGGATATTGGCTGCAACCAATAAAAACCTTGAAGAAATGGTAAAGCAAGGACTTTTTCGTGAAGATCTTTTCTATCGATTAAACGTTTTGCCGATTACGATTCCCCCCTTGCGTGAGAGAAGAGAAGACATATTCTTAATTGTTCAACATTACGCAGATCATTTTAATAAAAAATATAATCTCAATGTAAAATTCAGCAAAGAAGCGCTTGAAATCTTGGCAAAATATAATTGGCCGGGTAATGTCCGAGAGTTGGCCAATTTGGTTGAGCGCTTGATGATTATTGCTCAACAAACAATTATAACTCCTGAACACATCCCTACAAAATATCATCAAGTATGTGAACCAATAACATTAGAGTATAATTTTCAATCGAAGACCCTTAATGATGCAGTAGAAGAATTCGAAAATCAATTTATCACTCAAATGATTTCGCACTGTGGGAGCAGGGAAGAAGCAGCAGCACAACTGGATATAAGTCTATCTACGCTAGCAAGAAGGCTCAGAAGACTAAGAATATCAAAATTGACACTCGTAAATGACAGATGAGATTTCTTAATAATGCAGTAGAAGAATTCGAAAATTAATTTAACGTTAAATGATTTTTAACTGTGGAAGCAGGGAAGCAGCAGCACAACTGGATACACTAGCAAGAAGGTTCAGAATGACTAAGAATGTCAAAATTGACACTCGTAAATGACAGATAAGATTTCTTAAAACAAAATATGAATCAGAAAGTAAATAGAATAGAGGCTAAAAATCGACCTTAATAGTCAGAAAATATAAAATATATTCCGAAATTAAATTGGTATGAATATTGCAACTATTAAGATAAAACGACGAGAATGTCTCAGGAAATAAATCGTCGGGAAATAGTAGTGTTACAAAATTAATGTGAAATGGGGTGAGTGTCAAGAACAATGATGGAGTTGATGACTCCGTTAGTTCAGCCATCACGGGTACAGTTAATGCTATTTTAAGCTTGCCTGCATGTGCTCTGTCTCATCGATATGAAACTTGACCCTTAATATCAAGCATTGAGAATTCGACTGGCCACAGAAGAAGCTTGATGAGCACAGTCACGAAGTAGCGTAGAACACTTTAGGAACCCCGGGGAAAAGTAAGTAGATCAGTACAAAGCTTGGGGTGGTTTTGTACCATCAACCCTATATTTATCTTATAACGGGAGGCAACACACGAATGGATAAGAAATCTACAATATCAGAGATAGTTGATGATTTAGGCGTTTCAAAATATACATGGACTGTTTACTTTTTAGTTGGTCTTGCACTTCTTTTTGATGGTTTTGATTATATGATTGTAGCATATACAATGCCGCAAATGGCCAAAGAATGGGCGCTAACAAAGATTCAGACTGGAAGTCTTTCTTCCTGGAGCGTTATAGGCTTAATCTTTGGGGGAGTTATGTCAGGGCTTATTTCTGATTTCCTGGGTAGGAAAAAGACGCTAATTTTCTTTGTGGCATTTTATTCCATCCTAACATTGCCCATTTATTTTGCGCATAGTTTCCAAACATTTGCTCTTCTGAGAATACTCAGTGGTATTGGTCTTGGTGCTTGTATACCTATTGCCATAACAATGATGTCCGAATGTGCACCAACCAAGAATAGGGGTTATTTTATCTCCTCAATAATGAGTTTTTATGTCTTAGGCTGGGTGGTTGCGGGTATTGCGGCCATTTTCGTGGTTCCCGTCTATGGCTGGAGATTTGTCTATCTTCTCGGAGCTCTTCCTGCTCTTTACTGTTTATTGTTGGTTTTTAAACTCAACGAATCTACACACTGGCTTTTAGGCAAAGGACGAGAAGCAGAAGCAATCGGGATAATCAATAAGATGGAGATAGCTGCCAAAGGTGTCGCCAGTGAATGGGCTCCTGGTAGTTTAATTGCACCACCTACTTCTAAAAAAGTTGGGGTAAGTGCTATTTTCTCTCCAGAATATCGCAAAGTAACTATGACTATTTGGGTTTTGTACTTCATGGGTACATTGGTAGTGTATGGTATAGCAGGCTGGCTGCCTACCCTTCTTGTTGGAAAAGGATATGGTTTGGTTAAGGGCTATTCTTTCGCCGTTTTACAAAATGTTTTTGGAATGATTGGTGGGATGGCTACTGGTTATATGGCAGATATCGTTGGACGCCGGAAAAACGTTATTTTTGGTTGGATATTCACGGCTGCTGCAATTCTCTTACTGGGATATGCTGGAAACCAATGGCAAGTAGTTGTTTGTGGTGTGGTAGTAGGTTTTGCAATCAATTGGGCGATAAGTGGTACACAACCGATCATGGCTGAAGCGTACCCAACCAAATTTAGAAATACCGGTGTTGCTTGGGCTCAGGCATTCGGCCGCATTGGAGGATTTTTCGGACCTATCGGTGCTGGTTGGGTACAACAGATGGGTTTTGGTTTTACCGGTACTTTTGTATACTTTGCCATTCCAGCAGTAATAGCTGCTATGGTCGCATTTTTCTTTGTTGTTGAAAGCAAAGGAAAAAGTATTGATAACCTCTCTAGTCTTAAAGCCTAAATTCTTAGAATTACTTAGGCTGCTTGTATAACTCAAATAACTCCAAGTGGCGGAATAGTTTAAGTTCAATAACGTGGTAAATCAATTTTAACCAGCTTCTTGGAGAAGTGTAAACCGGAATTTAAGAATAATAAGCAGATAAAAAAGCTATATCGGAGGAGTTTTTCATGTATTCAAAATTTCAAGAAGAATATAAGGAGAAATTTAGGTCACTGGAGGATGCTGCGAAGCTGATTCAATCTGGAGACAAGATTGTGGCAAATCAATTTATCAGCGAACCGATCGGTATCTTAAATGCCATCGGTAAACGGGCTGCAGCAGGAGAATTTGACGGTGTTGAGGTCCTTGGGCTTGGGCCTACAGCTTCGACGGAATGGATAAAACCCGAAATCTATCCCCACTTATGCGCAAGTTCTGTGTTCATTAATTCTCCGATCTTGAGAGAAGGTGTAAGACAAGGATATGCTAATTATATTCCGGATAATGTAAGTGGTAATGCCGATACTTTTAAGTATAGGATTAAAGACCTTGCGCCTGGTAAGGCCAAGGTAATATCCGCTTCAGCTCCAATGGATAAGAATGGGTATTTCTGTACCGCAACTGCACCCCTATACTTTCATGATGTGGCGAAGATGGAAAATACAATGATAATCATGGAAGTAAATGAGAATCAACCGTATGTATTTGGTGATAACTTCATACACATATCGCAGGTCGATTGTATAGTAGAAAGTAACCGGCCTTTATTTACGATACCTACCGTAATTGAGGGTACTCCAGAGGAGAATGCTATTGCTGATTTATTATTAGGAATGATTGAGGATGGATCTACAATCCAGTTGGGCATTGGAGGGATGCCTAATGTACTCGGCAGACTCCTGGCAAGTAAGCATGATCTAGGAGCCCATACGGAGATGCTGGGAGATGCCTATAAATACCTATGGGAATTAGGCGTACTAAACGGGAAAAAGAAAACCTTGAAACCCCATAAAATATGTGCATGTTTTGCTATGGGGTCAGCAGAAACCTATAAGTGGATGCACGAGAATCCATCGGTGGAGATGCACAGCACAACTTGGACCAATAATTCATATGTAATAGGTCAAAACAATAAATTGATCGCCATAAATCAAGCAGTTGAAGTGGATCTCGCAGGTCAGGTGGCTTCTGAAAGCATAGGTCAGAAGCAACATAGCGGTACAGGTGGCCAGTTGGATTTCGTTCGGGGGGCAAGGCATTCACCTGGCGGGAAAGCCTTTATATGCCTTCGTTCAGCTGCCAATACTAAGAAAGGCCGGGTTTCTAAAATTGTCTCGATGTTAAACCATGGAACTGCGGTTACTGTTCCCCGCCAGGACGTTGATTACGTTGTAACTGAATATGGGGTTGCCAAACTTCGAGGGAAGAGCATGAGAGAGCGTGCACAAGAGTTAATTAGTATTGCTCATCCTGATTTTAGAGCCGAACTTCGCGAGGATGCTAAAAGACTTAATTTGGTTTAGAGGATACTCATAGTTGTCACTGTTTATGTCCCATAAATATTCTGGATGAAAGTGAGAGTGAGCCAATGAGTATCTTACCCAAAGGGGGAAGCTTCCTCTTCTGTCAGACAAATCCCCAAGATATTTTTACCCCCGAGGATTTCACGCTTGAACACAAGATGATTCACCGGATGACGGCTGGTTTTATAACTGATAAAGTTCTAACCAAAATGGACGAGTTGGAAGCCAAAAAAGAAGGCCTAAACAGAGAGCTTCTGATGGCTGCAGGAGAGTTGGGTCTTAACGGCGCCGATATTCCGGAGGAATATGGCGGTATGGAGATGGATAAAATCAGTACCACGATCATTGCTGAGTGTATAGGAAGATCAGGTTCCTTTGCCCAGACTCAGGGAGGTCAAGCCGGTATTGGCAGTATGCCCATTGTCATGTTCGGAACCCATGAACAAAAGAAAAAGTATCTGCCTGGATTAGCCACAGGTGAAAAAGTCGGGGCCTATGCATTGACTGAACCGGGAGCGGGGTCGGACGCTTTGTCTGCTAAGACCAGGGCAGATTTGAGTCCTGATGGAAAATATTATATCCTAAACGGAAGCAAACAGTTTATTACCAATGCGGGAATGGCCGATGTATTTATAGTCTACGCGAAAATAGACGGAGATAAGTTCACTGCTTTTATTGTAGACGGAGATTCAGAGGGTCTTTCTACCGGGGCGGAAGAACACAAAATGGGTATAAAAGGCTCGTCCACCAGGTCAGTAATCTTTGAAGATGTAAAAGTGCCAGTAGAAAACTTGTTATTTGAAATCGGTCGGGGTCATGTGGTGGCTTTTAATATACTGAACTTGGGGCGCTATAAACTAGCCGCCACTTCGGTTGGTATGGCTAAATTTGCCTTGGAACAAGCTGCCACCTATGCCAATGACCGCAAGCAGTTTGGCACTCCCATTGCGAATTTTGGTCTGATTAAGGAAAAACTGGCCGAAATGGCGATTAAGATCTATGTGACCGAGAGCATGGTATATCGTACAGGAGGCCTGTTAGAAAATATGATGCACAGTCTGGATACCTCGGGTAATGACGGGGGCCTGGTAGCCGCCAAGGGTATTGAGGAATATGCCTTGGAGTGCTCAATGGGCAAGGTTTTTGCCACAGAAGCACTGGGCTATGTTGTAGATGAAGGGGTACAAATTCATGGCGGGTATGGATGTTGTGCTGAATATACTATAGAAAGAATTTACAGGGATGCGAGGGTTTACCGTATTTTTGAAGGGACCAATGAAATAAACCGTGTCTTAATTCCCACTACCCTAATTCGTCGGGCGGCAAAAGGAGACTTGCCCCTTCAGGAAGCGATTGAAAAGCTCAATGGAGAAATCACATCTGGAAGCCTAGTCAGAGAAGGGGAAGCGGGGTTAGTAGAGGCAGCAAAGGATATCTTTTTGCTGACCATGGGTGCCGGGCTTAAGAAATATGGGAAAGACTTGCAGAACCATCAAGAAATACTAGGCAGGCTGGCTGATTTAGTGATTCGAGCCTTTGCCATTGAGAGCACTTGGCTTAGAGCCCAAAAGGCAGTAGCCAATGATAATGGGCCTAAGGCAAAATTTAAGCTGAATATGGCTATGGCTTATATTAATTCTACTGTTGGCCTTTTGGAATATTCAGCGAAAGAAACATTAAAAGCCCTTGCAGAGGGTGAGGAATTGGCAAGTCTACTGGAGAATCTGCAGAAGCTGACCAATTATACTACCAGGAACACAGTAGCTCTGAGACAGGAGATTGCTGCTGCTATTTCGGAAGACGGTAAGTATGTGGTGTAAATTTTGCTCTTCATTTAGAAAGTTAGTCTTGGCGCTTAATTTGGGTTACCTCAAATAAGGGTATTAAGGCTAAAGACCTTATTGAACTTGAGTCTATCGTGAGATAGGCTCTTTTATAGTATGACAATAAGTAGATAGACATTATCCTAGACCCAATACTTTCATCGGGTATAAATGGTAGATAGAGCTGCCCCCACCTCACTGGTAGTGTATGCGCTGGTACATAAGGGAACCAGCGACCAATAATATGGTGTATACAAAAGGTCAAATTGTTTTTGGACAGTATGGCCTTTTATGTTTTCTATTGGATCATTTTCTCGATGTTGGGAGGAAATGAAGGAAAGATGTTGAATCCTCTATGGGATAATTATTATTGTAGTCAAACAGGTATAGTGTCCGAAATAACTCCTTAGATGGAAGATGAGAACTTTGTTTGGTACATAGTTCATGAGAGGATAAGTGTTTATGCGTTGCATTAATATTGCTACACTAAAGCCTGGTGATGTGCTTGGTCGAACCATTTATGATAACAGCGGACGAGCGCTGCTGGTGGAGAAAACGGTGCTAACTCAGAATTTTATCAATAGGTTGATTGGACATAAGGTGGTTTCCGTATATATTGAGGATCCGAAATGTCCCTTGGGTGGAGAGGATATTATTAACCAACATACGCGTCATGTGGCTATAAATACCCTTCGCGAAATCGCTACTGGTATTTCACAGACCTCGCTCACCAGCAAACAGGATTACGGCCGCCGGGTTAGTCTTTTGGTGGATGACATTATTGAGGAACTTCTTAGTCGTAAAGATTCGCTAATTAATGTAATTGATTTAAAAGATTATGATAATTATACATACTCACACAGCGTGAATGTGACGGTGCTCTCCTTGGTTACAGGAATTTCTCTGGGCTTAGAATATCCCCGCCTGAAAAGCTTAGGTATGGGTGCATTACTTCATGATGTGGGTAAGATTTTTGTGCCGTTGGAGGTATTAAACAAATCGGGCAAACTAACTACGGAGGAGTTTGCCCAGATAAAAAAGCACCCGGAGCAAGGATTTACTAAGGTTAAAGAAGACGATATTCTGGATGCACCCGCGCGGGCGGTTATTCTGCAGCATCACGAAAAGCTAGATGGTTCTGGTTACCCGGGCAACCGAAGGGGAAAGGACATTCACGAGTTGGCCAAAATCGTGGCGATAGCGGATGTTTATGATGCTTTAACAAGTGATCGTCCGTACAGAGCCAGATGGGCACCGGCACAAGGCTTAGAGTATATTTACAGCATAGCCGGAACTCATCTGGAAGTAGATATAGTTTCTAAGTTCGTTCGAAATATAGCTCCTTTTCCGCTTGGGTCTTTAGTACAATGCTCAAATGGCATGATTGGTTATGTAGTGGAAAATGAAATTAATCCACATCGTCCTATTTTACAGATCGAGGATAAAAAAATTGATCTAAAAACAGAACTCAATATTACCATAACGAATATTATTTCCTAAGGTATAGTATTTAATAGAGAGGACTATTGGCGAGGAGGATTCTCACCCTGAAAGCATTCACTTCACATCCCTTTAGTAGGGTCTGCATAGATGTGGTGGATAGGGGCTTCTATTTCAGCGGCAATTTGTTCTGGACAAATGATAGAGTTGAAATCGCCGAACAGCATTTGTAGAGAGCTTATATCACTGGTATAGTTGAAAATAGTAAATCTCCCCACGATTCGGGCTGTAAGCCAATAATCAGGTGTCTGTTCAGGAGCAGGATATAGAGCCATGTTAAAACTTGGCAGATGGATCGAATCGTAGTATCCAAAAATCCGCTTCAGCCCGACGGCAAACTCTTTTAGGTCGTTCGCAGTCAGGTCCCCAAGTGAAGTTTTACCTTCAAAGACTATAGTTATATCTCCGATACCTCTGGGAGCAAATGTAGCCAGCCAGTGTTGTGAACCAGATTGCCATAGGTAGCGCTCTTTAACGTTCTTTTCAGTTGCAACTAGCTGGGCCCAAACGTTAAGACCGTATTGTTGAAAGTATTTTCTGGAACCCTCTAATAAAGCACGATGGGTGTTGCTTGGAACAGGGCCTGCTAATACTTGCATGTGAGGATGGATAATGGATCCCCCGGAAAAAGGCATGTAATTCCAGCCGATGGATCCGTATCGTCCCTTATCAGGGTCGTATTCTTTTACAGTGTTCAGAAAAGAAATACCTGCTTTTAGACCGTCTACCATGAGGTCGGCAGGAATATCCTTTAGGGGAAGGTAGTGTTCGGACCCTAAAATAGTTATGCCAGCGTAAGCGGAATATGGAGAGAGATTTGGCACAACTATAGCCTTACCGTGGCGGAGCCGTCCTTCAGGAACAAGCTCATGAGGAAACATGGGTGTAGTTTTTTCAACCATCGTTGGACAGAATGGGCAGATTCTTTCTCGTGACTCCTCTACAATATTAGACCAATCTTTAGGTGCAAATTGGAAGTGCTTCAAAGGAAAAACCCTGGTCATCTCTCCGCTAATTGGGTCATACCTAATTTCGCTGGTTGTTTCCCTTAACTCAAAATTTTCACGTGGGTCCCTAAAAACGGTATTGTAAACTTCTTTATGAAATTTTAACATCATTGTTTTTCCCTCCAAAAACAGATTAAACTTTTCTCCTCATTGACTAATATCGAATTATAGAAAATTTCCAGTTTTGAACCGTACTTTAAAAGTAGTACCATTCGGCCCCGTGTCTACATCGATTGTGGCCTGGTGCCTTGCCGCTATGGCATAGCAAACCGGTAATCCTAAGCCTGTTCCCATTTCTTTCGTAGTGACAAACGGAGTGCCTAGTTTCTCTAGAACCTCCAGTGTAATCCCCCCGCCGTGATCCTGCACAGCTAAAACGGTATCCGGTCCGTCAATATATGTTGTGATGGTAAGGGTACCTCCAGCCGTCATGGCTTCCAATCCATTACGGACCAGATTAAGTATCAATTGCCTCATTTCTTCGGAGTCTAACAAAATTTTTGGGATTTCTTGCAAACGCCATTCCACATTTTTATCCTCGTTCAGGGCATCGGCATTGATTAATGGTGCTATGGCCTCTAAGATATTGTTTAGGCAAAGCCGACAAAACTTAACTGGTTTGTTCTTAGCCAGGGACAAATACTCCGTAATAATTGAATTAGCCCGATCAAGTTCGTCGATCATTAAGTCAAACCAGCTTTGGTAGCCAACCAGTTCACTCTTACTGCCAAGGATCTGAAGGAATCCCCGCACTGATGTCATTGGATTTCTGATTTCGTGCCCGATTCCGGCGGCCATTTGACCGATTAGATTCAATCGTTCCAGCCGGGCAACTTCTTGCTGAATTTGTTTCTGATCGGTAATATCGTCAATCGTTATCAGTAAGCGCTGGTCACCATCAAGCTCGATTAGCACCGCTGAAAGATGGGCATTGCGTACCATACCACCTTTTGTCTTAAATTGGACATCGTAATTTTGAACTATTCCGTGTTTGTGTAGCATCTTTAATTGCTCAGGCATATCAAGATTCATCCAAAATTTTAGTTCTCCTTGAGAGTATCCAATAACCTCCTCCCGCTTAAATCCGGTGAGCTTCAAGAAAGAGTCGTTGACGATAATGTGACATCCGGTTGCATAGTCTGTAATCGCCATTGCATAAGGTGCAGAGTAAAATGCCTTGGCAAATCTTTCTTCCGAACGTCGCAATAGCTCCTCTGTTTCCTTTAGTTCTGTGATGTCATTCATGGCGATCAACAGGCGCTGCTTACCGTCGAATTCGATTTTCTCAACAGATAAGAGTCCTACTCTTATGCTCCCGTTTTTGACCCGAATATGGGCTAGATGATTTCTGACCGAGCCGTGTTGATTTAGAGTTGCAACCATTTGCACTCGTTCTTGGGGATTGCTCCAAATGTTAAGTTTAAGGGCCGAAATGCCAATCAATTCATCCCGGGTAAAGCCTAAAGCTTGCACAAACTTGTCATTGACATAGAGGTAACGCCCATCCGCCACCTCGCTGACCGCCATAATAGCCGGACTAGCATCAAACGCTTTCCGGAAACGTTCCTTCGCTAAACGGAGATCCTTGTCTGCTTGTTTGCGTTGGGAGATATCTCTTGTGCATTGAATAGCTCCGACAAGATTTCCCTGGCTGTCATAAAACGGCGATGCCGTTCCCCATAGATATGCTCCATGATCTTTATTTGGCAAAGGACAGTACTCTTCTGAAAATATGGTACTACCGTCTTTACCGGCTACATCATACAGTTTTCTATCATGCGGCTGAGGCGTAAATACCAAATCCATGAGGTTGGGCCTCTCAATACCATAGTAGGCAAGGCTCAAAGCGCGGTTGCCTTTACCTAACATCTCCTCTTTTGGCACCCCGGATTGCTCTACCATCGCCCTGTTCCAGGCGATAATCCTATTATCCTGGTCAACTACCACAGTAGCATCCGGCAAGAATTCGATTATATCAGTCAAACGCTGGTTTACTTCTCGTAAGGTCTTTTCTGTTTTCTGATGCTCGCTAACTTCTTTTCTTAGCTGCGTATTAACTTCAGACAGTTCCCGTGTTCGGTCTTGTAACTCTCTCGTTCTTTCCTCGACGAGGGTTTGAAGTTCAGCATGGTGACGTTTAATCTCTTGTTCCATCTCTATTCGTTTGGTAATGTCACGAATTGATTCGAACGAACCGATTATGTGTCCTTCCTCATCGAACAAAGGGGACGCCGCTGCCCATAAATAGGCTCCCCGGCCGCAATTTAATGTTGGGATGTATATCTCAATCCGTAATACGAATCCATCTTGTTCAACGAAATCGTATTTTACGGAATTTTGTTCATCATAATCGAAGATGAGGTCAATCAAGCCGGGAAGCGGCTCACCGTAAAAAGGAATCATATAGCAATAATCGCCCTTCCCAATTATGTCCTGCTTCATAATCCCGGTCATCGCCTCCATCGCCCGGTTCCAGGCTACAACTCGCCGTTGTTCGTCTAAGACGAAGGTGGCATCGGGGAGAAACTCAATGATCTCGGTAATATGCAATTTGTCGAGGGGAGAATTTGAACTAAATAGTCCTCCCGATGTTATCCGATACAGTTCACTGTTACTAACCAAAAAGCACTACCGCCTTTTTGCTCCCTACTCCTAATCTTACTGACTAGTCCAGTGGAAAAAGAGTTGGGTAAATTTTACACAATGCTATATTCTTTCTCCTTCTCAAGCTAGAATCCTTCTCATTTTTACATTTTTTCATAATTTACTTTTCGGTTTCGAAATTAATATTTGAGTGATATCCCATGGGCTAGCGAGTGCTAAAGTGTCTATTTCGAATGATTGAAAATAATCTTTATCGCTTTAACAAGCAGTTGTGACCTAATTTATTTCCATTGCTCGATAACAGTTTCTGAAAGTAAACTATCTTCTTTACATATAATTACCAGTGTTAAATATCGCCATTTGGTTAAGATAAGTTCAGCCATCTAACTATAAAATACATAACAAATAAGGAGGGCACAAACCATGGCAGGAGAAAGAAACAGCAACACACCAGCAGCTCAAGGAGCTGCTCAACAATTGGATCAATTCAAGTATGAGGTAGCTAATGAAATGGGTCTTCAACTCGGTGGAGACCGCACAAGTCGTGAAAATGGCTCTGTAGGTGGGCAAATGACCAAACGGATGATTCAGTTTGCAGAGGAACACCTTAAAGGTGGTAGCAAAATATAGTAATTTGGAGTTGGGTTAGGACGGATCAATAGTGATGGGATTACGATGGCTATCCCCATTACTATTGCATCCGTCAACATTACATATCATAAAACGCTATTACCTTAACAATAATATGATGGCATCAGATATCAGAGAAATTTCTGACCTTGGGTAATAGAAAGTTGCGGTTGAAAAGCACCTGAAAGGAAGCCTAACTTTATTACATATATCAAATAATTTGACCTGAAAAGGAACAGTTCTCTTGCTTTTGAAGACATAGAGAACTGTTCCTTTAGTATATAAGAATTTTAATATTACATACTGCGGTAGCGTTTCATGGATATTTAACAATAGTGAAGTATTTTAGATTTTTAAAATCTCGCTCAAAAGAGTAATAGAGGCTAGTGTGGATAGATTTACCTTTTGCAACATAATTTTCATTATTCTTATTGTATAATTATTTATGTCGAAATCTTGAGGATAGCCTATATAAAAAAGGTGGGGATCTCACTATTAACGTTGATGAGATTTGAAATAAAGGTCATGAGTAGCATTTATTTGAATAAGAGAAGAGGGAGCGAGCAGAAAATGAAAATGTCTATTCAAGCTGATGAGGTTTTGCGTCTTCAACGGGTCGCTTTGGGTAAAGAGGCGGCTGATCTCATTGTATCAGGAGGGACTGTGCTAAATGTATATACCGGTGAACTGCTTTCGAACTGCGAAATTCTGGTTTGTGGTGAACGTATTGCCTATGTAGGGCCTGACCAAGGTTTTCCTATAGGTCCGGAGACTTTACGGCTCGATGTGCGCGGACAAGTTGTAATTCCAGGGCTTATTGACGCCCATTGCCACATAGATTATTGGATGGTATTAAGAGAATTTGTCGCTTTAGCTCTTCCTAGGGGTGTTACAACGGTTATTACCGAAACTTCTGAGGTGGCCAATGGAATGGGAATAGATGGTGTACGGGAGTTTGTAGCGAAATTACCCACGTATCCCCTTAGAATATTTGCTACTACCCCAGTTATTACTTTTCTTTGTGCGCTCAGAACAAAGAAGCCTGCAATCAGCGTGTCTGAAATGTTAGAAATTATAGAGTATCCAGAAATATTAGGACTGGGAGAGGTTTATTGGTCTCGTGTAGTTGATGGAGCACTGGAGGAAGACCTGAACACGTTAGTTGCCAAGGCACGTTCGCTAGGTAAGACGGTGGAAGGGCATGGCGCCGGAGCTAAAGATGGCAGGTTAAATGCCTTTGTTGCCTATGGAGTAGATAGCTGCCACGAATCTATCAATTCTGAAGATGTGCTGGCTAGATTGCGCCTTGGGTTAGCGACTATGATTCGAGAAGGTTCGATCCGCCGTGAGTTGGAAACCGTTGTGCCAGATCTAACGAAACTGGATATCGACCTGCGTCGAGCCAGTTTGGTTTCCGATGACGTGTGGCCCCACCATTTAGTAAAATACGGTCACATGGATTATATAGTTAATAAGGCGATAGCCTTGGGATTGAATCCAATCAAAGCTATTCAGATGGCAACTTTGAACCCTGCCGAACATTTTCACCTTGATGCTGATCTAGGCGGGATTGCCCCGGGAAAATGCGCTGATCTAGTTGTTATTCCTACGATCGATAAGATAGATGCCCAACTGGTTATCATTAAAGGTCGGTTGGTGGCCAGACAAGGGAGACTGGAGATTGAGCTACCAAAGGAGCATCATCCTGTTAAGTTTAGCCAAAGCCTGAAACTTCCCACAGTGGCACCTGAGTTCTTTCAGATTACGGCTACTGGTACTAGTGCGCGTGCTAGGATCATTGCTATGGTTACTGAAATTGTAAACCGAGAAGTTCTTCTAGAAATGCCAGTGCACAATGGAATTGTTCAACTTAGGGATGATATCTTAAAAATTGCGGTCATTGATCGTTTTGAAGGGACAGGCTGCAAAGCTCTCGGCTTCATCAAGGGTTACGGTCTGCGGCAGGGGGCAGTTGCTATTAGTGCGTCCTTTGATGAAGGAAATGCTGTCGTTGTCGGCAGTAATGATTTAGATATGGCAATTGCGATAAATCGATTGCAGGAACTCGGTGGGGGAATGGTGTACTGTTGCGACGGTGTTGTGAATGCAGAATTGGCATTACCAGTATATGGAGGACTTTCCACGCTTGCTGGACCGCTGGTGGCTGAACAGCTGGAGTTTCTGATAAACACCTTGCAGAAGATGGGCTGCCACACTAACAATCCTCTTTTGACACTCATAACAGTTACTTTTACGGCTATACCTTCTTTGCGGCTCACTATTCGGGGATATTGGCGGTCTAAGGAAAATCGAATTGTTGACCTTTTTGAATAAAAACAGTTCTATCGCCGAACCTTATATCCAGCATACTCCATCGCATTATTCCTGGAATAAAGGATCAAGCACATATCTTTAACTATCATTCTAGATAGGGCGGGCTTGACCCAATAAAGTATCCTATTACCATTTTTCGGTAAGATATAGTCCCGAAATATTCAATCTAATCTCTATGAAATTTTTCTTCCTACTCGCATATAGTTAAACGTTACTGTGCGAGAAGGGAGAGTTTTAAATGGAAGATAATGCTAGCCCTGCGAAAATATCAAGAACCCAAAATTTGCCGAAACGGCATAAAGTCATACTGATTATTTTAAGTATAATTACATTAATCGGAATTCTTACTCTTTTACTCGTTTTATATACCTGGGACAAAGGACTGATCGCCAAGGGTGTTGTATTAGAAATCCCCTTGGGGCAGCTCTCTTTTGAGGAAGCTCAATGGAAACTGGAACAACTGAGAAACGAAATTCATCAACGTTCCGTTCATTTCATCTCCGACGATAAAAGCTTCCCAATAAACATGGAGGAACTTGGTTTCACCTATACCTATCATGAAACACTTCGACAAGCCTATCTCATTGGGCGAGAAGGGACCATCTTTGACAAGTCAATCAGTAAGTACAAAGCAAGCTGGGGAATCAACTTTAAACCTGACCATCAATGGAATGATCGAGTCCTAGTGGAAGCTCTGACTAAACATCTCTCAACCTTAAACATCCCTGCTGAGGATGCACACTTTTTTATAAAACCGAACAACTCCATGGAAATAGTCCCTGAAAATCTTGGGAAACAAGTTGACCTCGATTCCCTCATAACGAACATAAAGAAGCAGACCCTTAATGATGACCCAAAAATCCTTGTTCCCTTCAAAACCGTTAAACCGATCATTACAAGTACAGACCTTGAGAACGTGAAATTGAACAGCCCCTTAAGTACCTACACCTCCCGCTTTGATCTAAACTTGAAAGAACGAACACTTAATATTAAGCTCGCAGCCAAAGCTATTGATGGCAGGGTGTTAAAACCAGGAGAGGTGTTCTCTTTTAACAATACCGTGGGTCCCAGAACTGTCGAAGCTGGGTATCAGGTAGCCATGGTTATTGAAGGGAATACATTCGTACCCGGTCTAGGTGGAGGAGTCTGTCAAGTTTCCAGCACCCTTTACAATGCCGTTCGATTAGCATCCGCATCCCTAAGCATTGTCGAACGTTCGCGCCATAGCTTACCTGTAACATATGTCCCTTCTGGTCAGGATGCAACAGTGGCTTATCCCAATCTTGATTTCAAGTTCAGAAATGATTCTGATGGTTATCTCCTTATCCGTAGTTGTGTCAATAACAATACTCTGAACTTTAGTATATATGGAAAAGCAATAAAACAATCCTAATCACGCTACTCACTTGGCTTTTCTAAATCGTTTGGCTTAAAAATACACCCAACCTTGTTAGACTTTCTTATGCTTAGCGTCTTTTTGTTTCTCATTTAAAAAAATATTTAACATTAGCAGGAATTGAAAAGTTTTTGTATAATTCCTATGTCAGGTGATTATATATTGTTTGAACACGAAAAGTTGATTGATTGTCTAGAAAATACGGCAACATGCCTGGATAAATCTAGGCATGTTCTTATGTGCTGTATTAAATTTGTAGATAGGCTGTTAATTCGCAATAGAATATTAAATCTGGGGTTAAAAAAATTGATCAAAAGAACCAATCCTATAGAATATGCAATATAAGTATATTATTGAGAATGTAAAAGATGTTATTTGGAAAATTAATATGGACTTTGTTTTTATGGAAAAGAAAAGATTATGAAAGTCAATAAATAAAATATATTGACGAACTTAAATGAATGAATGCTAAGCAAATGGGAGTAATGAAGAATGTATCATAATTTAGAAGAATGTATTCTTGATCTAGAAAAAGCTGGTCAATTAGTTCGGATACGTGAAGAAGTCGACCCAAACCTTGAGATGGCAGCTATACACATGAGAGTAAACGCAGCCAATGGCCCTGCACTGTTATTTGAAAATGTAAAAGGCTCGAATTTCCGAGCAGTGTCAAATTTATTCGGTAACCTAGAAAGAAGTAATTTTATTTTTCGGAATACGTTAGAGGCGACACAGGACGTGATCGCGTTACGCAATGATCCAATGAAGGCATTAAAAAATCCATTTAAACATTTCAGCGCAGTATTGGCAGCTTCAAAGGCACTGCCACTAAAAAAAACAACTAAAAAGTTAACGGGTTTCAAGGAAATACAAACCTCTGATCTTCCGCTTATTCGCCATTGGCCGGATGATGGAGGGGCGTTTATAACTTTGCCTCAAGTCTATACAGAAGATCCGGAAAAACCTGGGATTATGAACAGCAATTTGGGTATGTACCGCGTTCAGCTTAGTGGCAACGAGTATGAAATAGATAAGGAAATAGGTTTGCACTATCAGATTCACCGCGGCATCGGCGTTCACCAAGAGAAGGCGAAAAAGCTTGGTGTTCCGTTAAAAGTTAGTATATTTATTGGAGGTCCGCCTGCTCATACCCTGGCAGCGATCATGCCGTTACCAGAGGGTCTAAGTGAAATGACTTTTGCTGGTTTGATTTCTGGACGTCGTTTTCGTTATAGCTATGTTGATGGTTATTGCATCAGTCTTGATGCTGATTTTGTGATTACAGGCGAAGTTCATCCAGGTGAGACAAAGCCAGAGGGGCCTTTCGGTGATCACCTAGGTTATTATAGTCTTATTCATGATTTTCCTTTGATGAAGGTGCATAAAGTAATTGCTAAGCCGAACGCGATCTGGCCGTTTACAGTTGTTGGTCGTCCCCCTCAAGAAGATACTGCTTTCGGCGATCTCATCCATGAGTTAACAGGCCATGCAATAAAACAAGAAATTCCTGGTGTGAAAGAAGTACATGCTGTAGATGCAGCGGGAGTTCATCCGTTGCTATTTGCAATCGGAAGCGAACGCTACACGCCCTATCAAAATGTCAAACAACCGGCTGAACTTCTCACCATCGCTAATCGCATTTTAGGAACAGGACATGTAAGTCTAGCCAAATATTTGTTTATTACGGCAGAAGAGAATCAACCTTTAGATACCCATCGAGAAGTAGAATTCATAACATATATACTCGAACGAATTGATCTTCATCGTGACATTCATTTTCAAACGAATACAACAATTGATACCCTTGATTACTCAGGAACAGGGTTAAATTCAGGTAGTAAAGTGGTAATTGCCGCATATGGTGGTCAAAAAAGAGACTTATGTAGAGCGGTCCCAGAACAGTTGAAGGATTTAAGAGCCTTTGAAAATCCCCGTTTAGTAATGCCAGGGGTCGTCGCGATCGAAGGACCTGAATTTTCAAGTTATCAGCAAGCACAAAAGGAATTAGACGAGTTAAGTTCTGCTATTCAGGCAAAAGGTGATATGCCAACTTGTCCAATGATTATCCTTTCCGATGACAGTTCGTTTATGAGTGGTTCTCTTCATAACTTTTTATGGGCGACATTTACGCGTAGTAATCCTTCACATGATATTTATGGCGTTAATAGTTATTATGAAAACAAGCACTGGGCCTGTGACAATATGATTATCGATGCCCGCACGAAATTGCACCACGCACCGCCACTAATTCCTGATCCGTTTGTTGAAAAGAACATTGAGCGTTTATTTGCAAAGGGGGCGAGCTTAAGCGAAGTAAAAGTAGATTGACACATCTATTGAATATTGTACCGATTAAAGTACAAAAAAATATATGCAATTTCAGCGAACCCGCATTGTGGTGCGGGTTCGTTCTTCTTGGTATATAAAATTCTGTCTCCCCTTTGCATTAGGCTATTTCAGTTTTCGTTGTAATAAGCGTGGGGTAGGATGTAGGATTCTGGCAAGTTGGGCAGAAGTATACTGACAACCCGCTCATGATCGAGAACATATTGTCAGTAAAAGCACTCCATACGTCCGCTTCATGGATTGCCCCACAGTGAGGACAACTGTACGTCATATAAATCCCCTTCCTTTCTTTGATTCTGTGTTTCTTTTTAATAGTATAGTATTGATTCAAGTCGTTAGTACCTAATATCACAAAGTCCCAATATTCTGAGTAGTTTATTAATTTAAACAACTATTCTTTACTCAGCGCAAAATCATACTTCTGCCGATCTAAAGGCATTTTTCAGCATCTTTATGTTAGATAATTTAGTCCTAACGAATTGGAGGAATTTAGCAAGATATAAAGAATTATTTGTATAGACGTGCTGATTATTAGAAAGTAGGTAAGTGTAATGGCTGCTAAGAATTGGTCTATAAAGGATTCAAAACGAACGCAAAGTAATGTAGTAGAATTTAGCCTAGTGAACAAGCAAAATTCAGCGCAAGTAGTCGTGACATACGCTAATGATAAGTTAGTAGATGTTTTAGGGACAGACAGCTTACCGCAATACATTATGACAGATATGCAAAAGTACCTCGCTTGCATATCTGTTTTTCGGTGTCGTTGCCTGGGGCTATGCAAGTACTGTGTTAAACCGGAAGGTGAAGGGGATACTTTCTCCGGTATAGGGGTCTGCAAACATTACGCTGGTCTCGCTTGTAACGTATCTGCGGGGGATATAACTATTAAAAACAATCCCAGAGGGTATAAGGAAATGGATCGTTGTAAACTCGCTGTTACGAAGTGAAACTTAGAATATCAAAACAAAGGGCGTACCACTACAATCAATTCATTACTATAGGAAGACAAAACGTCGAGGATATTAAAGGTGTAATATGGGAGGAAGAAGGATATGATAGTAAGTCATAAACGGGACGTATTAGGGACACGCATGGACAATGAGCAAATTAAAAATGCCGTCAAGAAAGTACTCATTTCCCCAACCCAAGGGTGGGAAGGCTATGTAATGCGCGAATTCGAGCTAGGTCAGGGAGGTAGATACTGCTTGCTAATAATTCCTCTGAACTAATCAAAAGTATTTAAAATCACCTATAAATACTATGGCGATTCATGGTATAATTATCTAGAGGGTGGTTTTATGGATACCTATTTAACTGCAACTGAGATAAAGAAGATTTACAAACTAGGATTGTCTAGTTTGAAATATTGGGAATCACAAGGGATCTTGCATCCGATAAAAACTCCTGGTGGACAT
>Ga0074193_1001224_pt1 | contig 33344 bp, 28 predicted proteins | sample EPASupsiteHSE605_FD_64523 | JGI IMG/M metagenome (GOLD analysis project Ga0074193, IMG submission 64523) | Bioremediated contaminated groundwater from EPA Superfund site, New Mexico - Sample HSE6-05 | ecosystem: Environmental > Aquatic > Deep subsurface > Groundwater > Contaminated ... | reverse complement strand
AGCCATTTTGCACTCAGCAACCTTTATCTCTATAAAGCTTTGTGAAGATGGAAAAACTCCTGCCACCACTGCTATTTTGACTCCGGGATCATTCAGCATGTTCTTGACCAGTGCAGCAAAATTGGAATATACACAGACCGCCGCAACAGGAGGATATTTTGGATAATGTGAGGTAAACTGATTTACCTTTTCTATCATGGATGCCACCTTAGAGGGAGTGTCTGTGCTGTTAAGGGTTGTCAGGTCAATCAGGCCCAGACAGGCTGCATAAATCTCAGGTTTGTCAAGCTCTTTTACATTTGTTTCCATATAATTTGTTTCCATTTAATCATTCTTCTTTAGTATCTATCCATATTGTAACGGGCCCGTCATTTACAAGAGAAACCTTCATGTCTGCTCCAAATTCGCCTGTCTCTATCTGCCTGTTCATTGCACCATTAAGCGACGCAATAAGCTTTTTGTACAGAGGAATTGCAATATCGGGTTTTGCAGCCTTTATGTATGATGGTCTGTTGCCACGTCTTGTCTGTGCGTGAAGTGTAAATTGACTAATAAGCAGTATGTTGCCCTCTTTTTCAAGAACAGAGCAGTTCATGACACCATTGGAATCGTCAAATATTCGGAGATTCACAATTTTCTTAGTTGCATACTCAATCTCCTTGTCAGTGTCATCATCCTCGAACCCCACAAAGACAAGCAATCCTTTTGATATTGCACCAATACACTTCCCGTCAACCTTTACGGAAGCCTCTGAAACACGTTGAACAAGTACTCTCATAAAAAATTATTATCCGCTAATAGTCACTTTATAACCCTTTTCCATTAGAGGTCCGGCAATCTGCCTCATCTCATCGACAGAAACCTTGCTCAGATTTTTTGCAGGAGTATCCCTGTCTATGGTATATATCATTATCTCCCTTGGTTGCACCTTTTCTGCAAGCTCCCTCCATGCATCAACCTCCACTTTAGTGGTATTGTCAATTATAGTACCCTCAAATTCTCCCCTTAGGAACATTGTCTGCAGAACGAATTTCCCTTTGAAAGGTATGAGGTTCTCTTCAAGTTTAGCCAGAGAATATTTATACTGAGGTCTGTCCATAAGAATTGTAGTCGCTTCAAATGCAGAGTCAATTTTTAGAATTGCATTGTCTACCTTGAGCAGAGCATCAGCAACATTTTGTTTTCCAATCTGACTGCCGTTTGAAAGTACCGAAACCTTGGCCTCAGGTGCATATTTAGACCTCATCTCAAGAGTAAAGTCGATGATCTCTGCAAACTTAGGATGCATTGTGGGCTCCCCGTTTCCGGAAAATGTTATTGTGTCAATCTTGCCTACGTTTTTTGTATAGTCACTCAGTTTTGTCTCAAGGGCGAGCTTCACCTCCTCTAAAGTTGGTATGCGATTGTCTTTTCTGCCATCTTCATTAAAACCACATTCACAATAGAGGCAGTCAAAACTGCATAGCTTCCCGAATTGAGGAGAGAGATTTACTCCCAGCGATGTTCCTAACCTCCTGCTTTTTACAGGACCGAAAATTATCTGATTGAATAGTATTGTAGACATACAAATGAATTTTAAATTAACCTCGACGACCGGCTCCTTTCTGTCAACTTCATGTTTTGCCAGTCTATATTTTCAACCAAAACTATGCCAGGCATTTTGCCAACTTCAAAAGAACCCAGCTTGTCATCTAGTTTAAGGAACTTTGCACCATTAAGCGATGACCACCTTAAAATCTCATCAAGAGGAATATCGGGAAAATGTTTTTGAATAACCTTTATCTCCTCAACAATTGACAAAACTGTATTGCTCGAGAGGCTGTCTGTACCAATAGTAATGTTCGCCCCCTTTTTTCTTAGCAAGTTAAGGTCTGGCAATGCGCTGTGAATGAAAAGATTTGACAAAGGACAAATTGCCCAGTACAGATTTTCAATAGATTCTATTGCATCATCTATACTCTCTGCGCTTGCAAATGTGTTGTGAACCAGAAGTATCTGCTCTTTTATTTTTGATTGATCAACCCCCTCTACAGATTTTAGTACCTGAAGAAAGTAGTGCAGCGGAGAGATACCACGAGCGGGAAGCGCGCCTATTCCCCTGCTTTTGTATTCATCGGCAAGCGGACCCGTCCCGTTCATTATAAACTCCTCTTCCTCCATGCTCTCCTGACTGTGAATAGAGAGGAATCCCTCTTTCAGAGCATCGGCAATTGACTCCCTCAGCAATTCAGTACTCATTGAATAACAGGCGTGTGGGTTAGGAGAGGCATTTATCCCATAATCGCGGGCTTTACATGCAAGATCCCGTACTCGATTCATTATAACAGAAGCATCTTTTGAATCTGTTCCAAAGACTTCAAGAAATGTGCGGGTATATATTTTAGAAAGTGATTTGATTCTGAAACTTTCATCCCCATTGCTAATATCGGCCATTGCAGATATGCCGCTATCGTACATCTGCTGCATCTCTCTCTCCATTACAGCCTCTCTTTCAGCCGGGTCGGAATTGTTCCTCATCTGGTTTATCTGACGGATGAATCCGGCCATTCCGGTCTCCTGTTCAAAGCTTCCCTTAAGATGCGAGAGTTCGAGGTGACAATGAGAGTTCACAAACCCTGGGCAAAGAATTCCATTATAGAATTCAGTGCTCTCAACCTCCTCCTCCAATTTGCCTATTTCAAGTATGGTCCCGTCAGTGCTCAGGGAGAGATAGCCTCTCAGGATCGGCGGGCTTGTCAAGGGGAAGATATATTGGGCGGCTATTTTTCTCATATTTAAAGAATGAATTTTGTTTTGAATACAGATTGGTTTTCCACCATTTTGTAAGTAAAGGCATTTCGTATCTTTTTTGGATACTGTCTGCCATAAAAAGGCGCCAGTAAGGATGCTTCTCAGGTGATAGCATCCACCTCAAAGATCGTACATAAGAATCAATATCTTTAAGAGAGTCCGGTTCGTCAATAATTTTCTTTATTGGGGCCAGCAAAGAGTCTCTGAGCTTTATAGCAGAGATTTTGTCGTTTACCTGCTTCTCCCTGTTTTCAAGAATTGTCTTTGCTTCTGTAAAATAAATCTTCAACTTGGTAGGTCTCGGGAGATAGTAGTCCAGAGTGTATGTAAGGTCTTCTGTTTTATAACCATATCGGTTAAGCAACGATTCATATACCAGGGAGCTGTCGGTGCCACGAATGCTCATAGGATTACTGAGTATGGCCCTGTCAGTCATATATATATCTGCCAGTATCTTTGGCATGTCGTCATCGTCAATTACCTCTCTGGAGCAAGAGATGGCAACAAAAGCAGCTAATATTAGTATTCTGTAAAATTGATTCATTGCGTTATATTACAAGCCACAAAGTTAATTTTTTATTGTTATTTTTGCGGAAAAAAAATGAGAGTCTTAATTATTGGTTCAGGAGGAAGAGAGAGTGCCTTTGCATGGAAATTAAGTAAAAGCCCTCTGCTTGAGGCGTTGTTTTGTGCACCCGGAAATCCGGGGACCGCGCAGATCGCTGCCAATATCGAGATAAATATAAAGGATTTCAGTCTGATAAAGAGTGCAGTTTTGCAGCACAGAATTCAAATGGTGTTAGTCGGACCTGAGGACCCTCTGGTGAATGGATTAAGGGACTATTTCGAAGGCGACCCGCAACTCAAAGATGTAATATTCATTGGGCCCGACAGCACAGGGGCACAATTGGAAGGGAGCAAGGATTTTGCAAAGAGCTTTATGCAAAGATGGTCAATTCCTACAGCCGGATTCAAAAGCTTTGATTCAACAAATACTAATGATGGCGATAGTTATCTGGATTCGCTTATACCTCCATATGTATTAAAGGCCGACGGTCTTGCTGCAGGCAAAGGGGTTCTTATACTGGATGATCTTGCTGAGGCAAAAAGAGAGTTAAGAGCTGTACTTGGAGGCAGGTTTGGTTCTGCAGGAAACAGAGTTGTGATAGAAGAGTATCTCAATGGCATTGAATTATCGGTTTTTGTCCTTACCGATGGCGAAAATTACCTTATTCTTCCGGAAGCCAAGGATTACAAAAGAATCGGCGATGGCGACATGGGGCTTAACACAGGCGGCATGGGAGCAGTTTCTCCGGTCCCTTTTGCTGGCGAAGTTTTTATGAAAAAGGTAGAAGAGAGAATTGTAAAACCAACAATTGCCGGACTTAAGGCCGATGGGATAACCTATAAAGGTTTTATTTTCATTGGCTTGATGAATTGCAAAGGCGATCCGTATGTAATAGAGTACAATGTCCGCATGGGTGATCCTGAGACTGAAGCTGTACTTCCTCGGATAAGCAGCGACCTTCTGGCACACTTCATTGCTCTTGGCAAGGGAACACTTAATAATGAGAAGATTCTGATAAACCCAATGACTGCTCTCACTGTTGTAACAGTATCGGGAGGATATCCTGAGGAGTTTGTCAAAGGGTACGAGATTTCTGGATTAGAGAATGATACAAATACAGATACAAATACTGATTCTGATTCTGATTCTGACACAATGATTTTCCACTCAGGAACAAAAATGGCAGATGGAAAAGTGGTGACCAATGGCGGCAGGGTGCTTGCAGTTACGGTGCTTGCAGAAAACATCGCTGAGGCAAGAGAGGCAGTCTATTCACAAGTAAAGAGAATAAATTACAAGGATATTTTCTATCGCAGTGATATTGGGATGGACCTCTTGTCGTATAAGGGATAAATAATTAGCTATGAAGAGAAAAAGAAAATATGATTTTGTCACATCTCCAATTTTTCTGGGATTGTTTCTAGTTCTCTATTTTGTCTCTGCAACTTTTTTACCCGTCGAAAACAGTGAACGGTGGATACCTGCCCTTATAGGGTTTGTCGATCTAGAATCTATAACTCCTACACTGTCCATTACTCTGGCCACTGTTTTTATAATATTGACATCCATATCATTATATATTTTTAATGAGAGAAACCTGATGATAGGGCAGAGGGGCATTTTATTTCCTATAGTCTATCTTATTTTTTCCATTACTACTCCAAAGTCAATCTTTTTTTCCGGTGTGTCTGTTGCATCGTTATTTGTTGTTTGGTCGTTGTACTATACAATATTTTCAAAAAAAGGTGATATGGAGTTGTTTGTCTCAGGATTTCTCATTTCACTTGCGGCCCTTTTTGATCCTCACGTCACATTGTTGTTTCCCCTGATAGTCTTCTTTGCACTTAGATCTGCAGTGGTTACTCCAAGAGCGGTTGCAATTGTTGCAGGTTCCCTTATTATACCCTTTGCATTTATGCTCTCTTTCAGGTATCTGTTTTTCCAGGATGCTCTTTTTTTTGTAGAGATATTCGTCAGCGACCTAGCATCAATTGACTATCCTTCTCTGAGCCTTATGAGTGTGTCTGACATTATTGTCACACTGTCGCTTTTCCTGTATCTGATGTTTGCAGTGAGCTATGCGTTAAATAACATGAACAGGTATAAGATTCTCAAATCTCACTCTTTTTCCAGATTCATATCGTTGTTGTTGTTTTGTGTTCTGATAGTACTTTTCTATCCACAATCGGGCGAGGGGCTAACTCAGATAATTGCAATCCCGGTCTCTGTTCTTGTACTTGAATATGTAAGTTCATCGGAAAAGCCGTCGAAAAAGAAAGTCGGCTTCCTGTTGGTCCTCATTTTCCTGGTAATAAACAGGATCTCCTGTTTCATTTAGGGGGGTAGTGCGCGCCGCGGTTTCTGGCAACCACTTAATTTTCAACGCGTAACAAGACACAAAGTTTTGAGTGTTGTTGACTTTGTCTTTGTCAAAAAACTGATTAACAGATAAATACCAGATTTAGCGGCGCATGTTTAGAAAAACTCCATTGCCAGATCAGTCGGTAAATAACAGACTAGCTGGTGAATACGTATGCGTCTCATCTCCAACCAAGTGCTACTGGCTCTGGCAGAGTCTCTGCCAGAGCCAGTAGCACTTGGTTGATTTATAAATACTTGCTAAATGCTCTGTAAATCAGACAAATATATAATTAATAGATAATCAGATAATTGCTAAAGCTTTGGCAGAGAGTACCCTTTGCTACTGTGGCAATGCACTTGCAGCTCGGAGCATTGCAGTAGTTTTTAGCAAATAACTACCTGACAGAGACTTACTCAAACAAAATTTTGTGAAAAGTCACTATCTACATGCTTCCTCGTGGCACAATAAATGGTATATTGCTATAAATAACCATGTTAACCAAATATATTTGATCTGTTTAATTTTATACTAGTCTGAATATAAGATTAATACCACTTATCGTGCCACGTAAACTAAGCTGGCAAGTTACCTGCCAGCTTACACGGCTGCCATTATCAACATTGGCATTTCTGTTAGCATCGTAGTTTGTAAACTAAAAAAACTGGAAAATTCCTTCTTATATGCTGACAATGTTGCACTTAACCATGTGGGTCTGGAAGTAAACGAATTAAAAAACGCGAAATATTTGTTTTTAATATTTCGCGTTTTTTAATTTGCAGATAATCTTGTAGTTACCACATTCTGCGGCGCAGTTTTCCCCCTAGTTGGTGCGTCCTGGATATTGCTTAAGTGCAACTTCTAGACACTTCATAGCGGCTTTAAGATCTTCAATTTTAAGTACGTATGCTATACGAACTTCATTACGGCCTTTACCCGGTGTAGCGTAGAATCCTGCAGCCGGAGCAACCATGACAGTCTGGTTTTCGTAGTTGAAATCTTCAAGCAGCCATTTTGCGAACTTGTCGCTGTCGTCAATAGGAAGGCGGGCAACTGTGTAGAATGCACCCATAGGCTTAGGAGAAAATACTCCATCCATCTTGTTCAGAGCCTCAACCATTACATCTCTGCGCTCCATGTACTCCTTACGTACAGCAGCAAAATACTCCTTTGGAGTAGCAAGTGCACCTTCGGCAGCTATCTGACCGTATGCAGGAGAACAAAGACGTGCCTGAGCATAACGAAGAACAGCCTTCATTACCTCTTTGTTCTTAGAAACGATAGCACCGATACGAACTCCGCACAGGCTATAGCGTTTTGAAACAGAATCTATTAGAATAACATTTTGTTCAAGACCCTTTATGTGCATGCATGAGAAGTGAGGAGCATCGGTGTAGCAGAACTCTCTGTAAACCTCGTCGGAATAGATGAACAACCCATGTTTCTTTGCCATCTCACCAAGTTTTATAAGAGACTCCTGAGTATAAAGGCAACCTGTAGGATTTCCCGGGTTACAGATGATTATTCCTTTTGTCTTTGGACCGATAAGCTTTTCGAATTCACTTGCATCGGGCAGAGCAAAGCCATCTTCTATGTGTGTAGCTATTGGTTTTAAAATAACATCATTCTGAAGAGCAAATGAGTTGTAATTTGTATAAAATGGCTCCATAACAATAACTTCGTCAGTTGGATTGCATGTTATTGCAAGAGCAATCTGCAAGGCTTCGCTACCACCAGTTGTTATGTTTATTTCTTCATGGGTAACATCGATATTGATGCCTTGATAATACTTGGCCAGACCAATACGGTAAGATTCGTTACCTGCTGAATCGGGATAGGCAACCAAGGTAGGCGATGCATTTTTCACCGCTTCAAGAGCCTCCTTTGGAGAAGCAACATCGGGTTGTCCTATATTCAGGTGATAAACCTTTATACCGCGTTTTTTTGCAGCGTTGGCAAATGGAACCAGTTTTCTTATTGGAGATGCAGGCATCTCATTTGCCTTTCTAGATAGTGTTAACATTTTTGTAACGTTTATATTAGTAAATTTATATGTATGTTCCTATTTTAATAATTCGCTCATAAAAGCCTCAACACCAACCTGTATCTGAGCAGTTTTTGCTGAGTAGTTGTTTGTGAGTATCGCAAAAGTATAAATCTCTCCGCCCCCTCTCTCTACATAACCGGCATAACATTTAACATTAGAAAGAGAGCCGCTCTTCGCATGAATTTTAGACTTCTCTACAGACTCAATTTTACCGAGTACACTTTTAAGTGTTCCGGGACCACCGGGCTGAGGCAGACTTCTAAAAAACACCCCAAAGTTATCGCTTTCTTGCAGTTTAGAAAAATAATTGCAGAAAAATCTTGCAGAAACGTAATTCTGTCTTGAGAGTCCGCTTCCATCTACCTGAGTATAACCCCTTGACGGAATACCCATCGCCTTCATTGTTCTTAGAACCGCAACCCTGGAAGAATCATATGAACCAACACCAGTCATCTTTTTACCAATCATTTTAAAAATTGACTCAGCATAGAAGTTGTTACTTATTCTGTTTGTTACATTAGCAATCAAATATAAAGGAGGAGACTGCGTCTCACAAATTATTCTAAGCTCATTTATTGTTGGAGAATTATATGTTTTTGCATCCTTAATTTCAGAATCGCTTATTATACCATTTAAAGCTAGAAAATTACGAAATTCCCATGCACAACTTAGATGGGCAAACTTATTCGACGCCTCTACAATTACAGAGTCTTTTCCGGATGGCATTGTACCCTTGAATTTTCCAACCTTTGCCAGGTCAGAAACATAATAGGAGCTTCTGTCGCCTGTAAATGAACCCGATGATACAAGTTCATTTTTGTACTCCATCCCGGGGACAGCAGGATAGACGCTCTCCAGGAAAACTTTGTCACCTATGTTCTTTCCTGGAACAAATCTGAAAAACTGGGTGTTTTCACAAAATGAGAGACCAGAGGCAGAACTGCCATAAGAGGGACCCAGATTGCTCCAGGCCCAGCTTTCAGGTATGGTTTCGTCGGTGAAAAACCTGTCATCGGCAACAATACTTCCGTTTATCCTCTTTATTCCGGCAACAGAAATTGCCCTTGCCCACTCATCAAAAACCGTTTCGACAGGGATTGCCACGGTGTCTTTTGATCCGAGAGTAGGGTCACCGCCACCAACAATAAAAAGATCGCCATACAAAACCCCGTTCTCAACATAGCCAGTATGTCCTATTTTTGTGACAAATCTGAAATTGGGACCCAGAAGCTTCAAGCCCAGTCCCGTAGTTATTGTCTTCATTGTAGATGCAGTGAGAAGAGGCATGTCGGGGTTCCATGAGGCAACCATCTTGCCTTTGCTGTCCATAACCATAATACCAACAACCGCATCCCTGAACAGAGTGTCGCTCTTCATCTGATTTATATACTTTTGAATATTATTGCGTTGGGCCGACAACTCCACAGGTAGTGCAATAAGCGTCAGAAAAAGCATAAAAGCGACAATACGTTTCATTTTCAGTATGATTTTATTATTGTACAAATGTATTAAAATTGATTAAAGATTTTTTAAAAATATACCTACATTTGCCGAGTTAATAAATAATCAATATGAGTAGTTTCAGAAAAAGAGCTCTGGATGAGTTTGCAAGTCACAAAGCAGAAAGATTTTATGTGGAAAACAAGCCTGTATCTCAGTACTTTGGACAGTATGTCTTTGATATTGAGAAAATGCGCAGGCATTTATCGGCAGAAGCCTTTGATGCAGTCCAGCTTGCAATTAACGAAGGAGTAAAAATCGACAGAGGAATCGCAAACCAGATTGCATCGGGGATGAAATCTTGGGCTATTGAGATGGGAGCAACGCACTACACACACTGGTTCCATCCACTCACAGACGCAACAGCAGAAAAGCACGAAGCTTTTGTAGATCCTGCAAAAAGTGGCGGAGTATTTGAAAATTTCAAAGGTGAGGCACTTGTCCAGCAGGAACCTGACGCTTCAAGTTTTCCGAACGGAGGTCTCAGAAACACTTTTGAGGCAAGAGGATACACAGCATGGGATCCATCATCTCCTGCGTTCATCATGGACCAGACACTTTGCATTCCAACAGTTTTTGTAGCATATACCGGTGAGTCACTCGATCAGAAAACTCCTCATTTAAAGTCACTTCAGGCACTCGACAAGGCAGCAGTGGATATCTGCAAGATGTTTGACCACAAGATAAACAGAGTAAACGCAATGCTTGGTCTGGAGCAAGAATATTTCCTTGTAGATGAGGCACTTTACAGAGCAAGACCAGACCTTATGCTTTGCAACAGGACACTTGTCGGCCATATAGCAGCAAAGGATCAGCAGCTGGAGGACCACTACTTTGGGGCCATTCCATCGAGAGTGATGGCCTTTATGAAAGATTTTGAAACAGAGGCATATAAACTGGGAGTAGTACTAAAAACCCGTCACAATGAGGTTGCACCTAACCAGTTCGAATTCGCCCCTTACTATACAGAGGCAAACCTTGCAGTTGACCATAACCTCATGATGATGATACTCATGAGAAAGGTTGCAAAGAAACATAAACTCAAGGTTATTTTTCACGAGAAGCCTTTTGCCGGAATAAACGGATCCGGAAAACACTGCAACTGGTCCATGGTAACAAACACCGGTGTGAACCTTCTCTCTCCCGGAAAGACCCCAAGGACAAACCTTCAGTTCCTGAGTTTCTTTGCATCGGTTATAAGAGCAGTATACGAACACCACCACCTTCTTATGGCCGGTGTGGCATCGTTGAACAACTCGCACAGACTAGGAGGAGGCGAGGCTCCACCAGCAGTTATGTCGGTTTTCGTAGGTACGACACTTACATCTGTCCTTGACTCAATAGAGAAAATGTCAATTGATGATGCTGCAGCAGAGATAAGCAGCTTAAGGTTGAACATTGTAAACAAGATACCCGAGATTTTACCTGACAATACAGACAGAAACAGGACATCTCCTTTTGCCTTTACCGGTAACAGATTTGAATTCAGGGCAGTAGGCTCATCTGTAAACGTTGCTTCCGCTATATTTTTACTCAACTCTGCAGTTGCCCAACAGCTTACAAGATTCAAAAAACTGGTAGATGCACTGGTTAAGACAGGCACTCCAAAAGAGGACGCCCTAATTCAGGTAATCAGACAATACATACAGGAATCCAAGCTTATCAGATTCGAAGGCAACGGCTATAGTAATGAGTGGCGCGAAGAGGCAAAAGCAAGGGGACTAAAAGGAGTATCTGACGTTCCGGAGGCTTTCAAGGCATTCCTGGACGAGAAGAGCCTGAAGCTTATGAAGGAGACCAACGTGCTCACAGAAAGAGAGGTAGATGCCAGATATGAGGTTATGAACGAAATATTCATCAAAAAACTTCAGATTGAGGCAAGAGTAATAGGCGACCTTACAATAAACCATATTATCCCTACAGCTATAAAATTCCAAAATTCTCTTATAGACAACGTATTAGGTATCAAGGAACTTTTTGGTCCCGAAGAGTATAAAGAGATGTCAGAAAGTCAGCTTGCTACAATTAAGAAAATCTCCGGATACATTAAAACACTCAGAGAAGATTTCCGGGCGATGGTTGAGGCAAGAAAAGAGGCCAACCAGATTACAGGCTACCCAGAAAGAGCTGCCGCATACTCTAACAACGTCCTTCCATATATCTCAAAAATACGTACCGTGGTAGATAAACTTGAGATGTTGGTAGATGATGAGTTGTGGCCTTTGCCAAAATACAGAGAACTGCTTTTCTGGAGATAGTTTACAGAGTCTTTAACAAAAAACATTATTATGTCACAAAATAGCACAGAGGCACCCAAATATGCACAGAGGGGAGTTTCCTCTTCAAAAGAGGACGTTCACAAGGCGATAGAGAAAGTGGATAAAGGACTGTTCCCAAAGGCTTTTTGTAAAATAGTTCCCGATTATCTTGGCAACGACCCCGACTACTGCATAGTTATGCATGCAGACGGGGCCGGAACCAAATCTTCTCTGGCCTACGCATATTGGAAAGAGACAGCAGACATGAGTGTTTGGGACGGAATAGCTCAGGATGCAATTGTGATGAACACAGACGACCTCATATGTGTGGGAGCCTGCGACAACATAATGTTATCCTCTACAATAGGCAGAAACAAACACAGGATTCCCGGAGAGGTGATTTCCAGAATTATTGCCGGATCGCAGGAGTTTGCAGATAAAATGCAGAGGTACGGGATAAACATATACCTTACCGGAGGAGAAACTGCAGATGTGGGTGACCTTGTAAGAACCATCATAGTAGACAGTACAGTTTGTGCAAGGATGAAAAGGTCCGATGTAATTGACAATTCCAGAATACAGGCAGGAGACGTGATTGTAGGGTTAAGCTCTTATGGTAAAGCTGTTTATGAAGATGAATACAATGGCGGAACCGGCAGCAATGGACTGACATCTGCCCGTCACGATCTTTTCGCTTCTTATGTTGGCACCAAATACCCCGAGAGTTACAACAACCAGATACCAAAAGATCTTGCCTATACAGGAAGTAAGAGAATGGATGAAGTTGAACCAGAGACAGGAGTAACCTTCGGCAAGCTGGTTCTTTCTCCTACAAGAACGTATGCACCTGTCGTAAAAGAGGTTCTGGCGAATTTCAAAAGTGAGGTTCACGGTATTGTCCACTGTTCAGGAGGGGCACAGACAAAAATTCTGAATTTTATTGAAAAATTAAGAATCGTAAAAGACAATCTTTTTCCTGTACCACCACTTTTCCGTGCAATTCAGAAGGAATCCATAACCCCGTGGCAGGAGATGTACAAAGTTTTCAACATGGGACACCGGCTGGAAATTTACACAGACTTAAGCACAGCAGATAAAATTATTGAAATATCTAAAGGATTTGGCATTGATGCTCAGATAATAGGCCGCGTAGAGAACGCAAAAACAGCTTCGGTTGAGCTTTTTACCGAATATGGAGAGTTTGTTTATGAAAAATAATCTTGTGCTATTCCTGCTAGCAGGAACAATTCTATTGTCGTGTAACCCAAGAGGGGCAAAAACCGACTATAATAATAAAATCTTACAGCTTTCTTCTATGGCAATAGGAGGCACAACGACTGTTTATTACGCAAACTATGTAACATATCCCAAAAACCTGACAGAACTGCCAATCGGAATTTTTGATTCAGGAACAGGCGGATTGACGGTTCTTGAAGCCTTTCTGGGATTAGATGCATTCAATAATGTAACAGGAGAGGAGAAACCAGATGGAGTTCCTGATTTCAGGGGAGAGAATTTCACCTATCTGGCCGATCAGGCCAACATGCCATATGGTAATTATCCTTCAGCTGGTAAGCTTGATTATTTGAGGGAGCTTGTTTTAAAGGACGCTCTGTTTCTCACCCGTGAGCCAAACCGTTCAAAAATAGTAGTGGTAGCATGCAATACAGCAACAGCATACGGATTGTGGGATGTTGAGAATCTGTTGGAAAGAAGCAAGACAGGAGTACAGGTTGTAGGGGTAATAAATGCAGGGGTTAATGCTTCGCTTGACGCTATTGACAAAGCCGACAGCGGTGCCATAGGGGTCATGGCCACTGTTGGAACCATCATGTCGGGTGGTTATGAAAATTCAATCCGCGAATCACTAGAAGAAAGAGGTTTCAAAGGGAAATTTGAAGTAGTGAACCAGCCGGGTCTCGGATTTGCCGAAGCCGTGGATATGGTTCCGGATTTTATTGACAACAAGGCTTCAAAGGTGAGGGAAAATTACAGGGGCCCCAAAATAGGCACAGACAGCATTAGTATTAATCCCGAAATGCTGGACAGGTACAACTTTCAGTATGGTAACGGCGCAATGCTATACGAGAAGAATGGGGGCAAGTTTTCTGAACTGCAGCTAAACTCGCAGGGGAACTATGCAAGATACCATCTTGTGTCACTTATAGAAAAGCATAGAGAAAGTGGGAACGGACTAAAGCTGAAAAACATTATTCTAGGATGCACCCATTATCCATTTTTAGTTGACACACTTAAAAAAGTAGTGGATGAACTGAGAAATTACCAGCAAAACGGGGTAAGGATATATGAAAAAGTTCTTTCAGAAAACATGACGTTTATTGACCCTTCGGTTTATACGGCAAAGGAGGCATATAAAATTCTGAAGAAATCGGGCATACAAAAAAAGGATAGTCAGATAAGTGCGCTTAAGGCATACATATCTGTTCCTGCAACAACACTGGCACCCGAAAATCTGGATAAGGATGGAAACCTATCCTACGATTTCAAGTATGGCCGTGAAACCGGGTCCGAAAAACAGACAGTAGAGGTTGTCCCTTTCTCAAGTAAAAATATAAATCCATCTAACTTGCAAAGGATTAAAGAGAGGCTGCCACTATCTTATATGTTAATTAACAATATACTTCAATAGAATGGGTTACACACCGACAATTTCCCACGAGGAGGTAGACGCACTTCAGACTGCTTCGTTTAATGGGGAGATAACAGTTATTGACAGCGAAAATGAAGAATACAAAGAGGCAATAGAATATTTGTCCAGACAGAGAATTATTGGATTCGACACCGAAACCCGACCGACATTTCAGGCAAATGCCAAAAGAAACGGCGTAGCCCTTTTGCAGTTGTCAGGGTCGGACAGGGCTTATATATTCAGGCTCCATTCACTCGGATTGACCGATGATTTGTGCATGTTACTCTCATCAAAAAGCACAATAAAGGTTGGCGCTGCCGTTCATGACGATATAAAAGGTCTTCAACACTATAAGAAGTTCATAGCAAAGGGATTCGTAGATTTACAGACAGTAGGAGAGAACTGGGGAATAAAGGAGAAGAGTGTCAAGAAGATGGCAGCCATAATTCTGGGCTTTAAAATATCCAAATCGCAGCAACTATCCAACTGGGAGGCGCAGGAGCTCACTCCGGCACAGATTCAGTACGCAGCAATTGATGCCTGGGCGTGCCAGAGGATGTACCTCAAGCTTCTAAGCACACCAAAGGTAGTCGTTCAAAAGGAGGAGGCATGACAAAAATATTTCTCAGACACGGAAGGGAGGAGTCTCTCAAAAGGTTCCATCCATGGGTTTTTTCAGGTGCAATACACCATATTCAGGGAGAACCACTGGAGGGCGATATTGTTGAGGTTTGTTCTGCCGATGGCTCATTGCTGGGTTGCGGACACTATCAGGTAGGCTCCATCACAGTAAGAATGCTCAGCTTCGACTCACTTGCCCTCTCATCGGATTTCTGGGAAAAAAGAATAGGTGCAGCCTATGAGATGCGTTTGGCCATCGGACTGGCAGGCTCAGAAGAGACAAATTCATATCGCCTTGTTCATGGGGAGGGTGACCAACTCTCGGGCCTGATTATAGATTACTACAACGGGAACGCAGTCATACAGGCACATTCGGCAGGTATGTTCCGCTCAAGGGAGAAGATTGTTGAGGCCTTGAAGCATGTATACGGTTCAAAACTCACCTCGGTATATGACAAAAGCTCAGGAACAGCTCCCTTTAAAGCCGGCCTTGAGCTTTCCGACGGATATATCTATGGAAATCCGCAGCTTCCGGTAGAGATAAAGGAGAATGGGCATCTATTCTCAGTAGATTGGGAGAGTGGTCAGAAAACAGGATTTTTCCTCGATCAGCGTGACAACAGGTCGTTGGTCAAAAGATACTCGGCAGGCAGAAATGTACTGAACCTGTTCTGCTACACTGGCGGATTTTCAATATATGCCCTTGCGGGAGGAGCAGCATCGGTAGATTCTGTAGACAGCTCACAAAAGGCTATGGAACTGCTGGAGATTAATATAGAGAAAAACCGTACCGCGGGCATTATTGACAAAGAGCAGATTCACAAAGGAATATGTGAAGATGCAATTGAGTATCTGAGAAATTGTCCCACAGGAAAGTATGATCTTATGATAGTTGACCCCCCTGCGTTTGCAAAGCACAGAGGAGCAATATCAAATGCATTGAGGGCATATCAGCGGCTCAATGCAGCAGCAATCGAAAGGGTGGCCCCGGGAGGAATCATAATTACTTACAGCTGTTCGCAGGTTGTTGACAAGATAGCCTTTGCGCAGGTTGTATTCTCAGCAGCGGCCCAGACCGGCAGAAACGTAAGAATACTGCACAGACTCTCGCAACCTGCCGACCATCCGGTAAGCATTTACCACCCCGAGGGTGAGTATCTCAAGGGGTTGGTCATCTATGTTGAGTAGCCGTACTAAAAGACTATAAACTAATAACATATACTATGGAGAAACTGGAAGTGTCAGGAGGGGATAAAACCCGGAATTACGAGGTTCTGATTCCTCAGCTTATCTCTCTTACAGAGGGTGAGGAGGATATTTGTGCCAACATGGCTAATATAGCAGCAGCTCTCAAGGAGACATTCAACCTTTTCTGGGTAGGTTTCTATTTTGTAAGAGAGGACTCTTCTCAATATGGTAAGTCTTTGGTTCTCGGTCCGTTTCAAGGACCCGTTGCTTGCACTAGAATCGCTTATGGCAGAGGTGTATGCGGCGCAGCGTGGAAGGAGGGCAAAACAATGATAGTGCCCGATGTTGACCAGTTCCCCGGGCATATTGCATGTAACTCCTTATCCAGATCAGAGATAGTGGTTCCCATATTCAGAGACGGAGAGGTGCTTGCCGTTCTTGATATTGATAGTAAGGATCTTGACTCTTTTGACGAGACCGACCACACTTTCCTTACAATGATTGTCAACCTCATTCATTAGTATTATGAATATAAAATATGGAAAATCAGCAATATACTATACATTGCTGGTGATTGTCGCCATTTCCGCCATTACCGGCTGTACAACCATTCCTGCTGCTCTCACTGAGCCCGGAGTGAGTAAGGCCCTTGCAGTGAGCAGAAAAGAGAATATGTCTGGCATCGAATACAAATTGTCATTTTCAATTCCACAAGAGAAGGATTCATCTGTATCAGGAACTGCCTCATTGAAATTCACAATGCTTGAAAAGAGAGAGATAATAATCGACTTCAAGAGTGAGCCATCCGCAGTAAAATCGTTGACGGTAAATGGCAAAAAGAGAGAATATAAGTTTGAAAATGAGCATATAGTCATACCACGAAGCGCAGGCAAGAGTGGAGAAAATGTTGTTGATATCGTATTTACTGCCGGGGACCAGTCGCTTAACCGTCAGCAGGAGTATCTGTACACACTGCTTGTACCTGACAGGGCCAGAACACTTTTCCCTTGTTTCGACCAGCCTGATTTAAAGGCAAAATACACACTCTCGCTGGAGATTCCGGCAGGGTGGGAGGGTGTTGCCAATGCCAACGTAAGCAAAAGGGATACAACTACAAAAACCGGAAGGGCCCTTTTGGAATTCAATCAGACAGAGCCCATACCAACCTATCTGTTTTCATTTGTGGCCGGAAAATTACAAAAGCTTACTAAAGAGAGAAATGGAAGGTCAATATCGATATATCACAGAGAGACCGACCCAAAAAAGATAAGCCAGTGCGACACAATATCCAGTCAGATATTCATGTCCCTTGAATGGCTCGAGAACTATACAGAAATAAAGTATCCATTTTCTAAGTACGACATTATTATTCTTCCCGGTTTCCAGTATGGAGGAATGGAGCACATGGGTGCCACTCTCTATGCCGACAGGACCATGTTCGTAGATGAGAATGCCACAATAGGCGAGCATCTCAACAGGGCCAAGCTGATTGCTCATGAGACCGCGCACATGTGGTTTGGCGACTATGTAACCATGGAGTGGTTCAACGACGTGTGGATAAAGGAGGTATTTGCCAATTGGTTTGCATCAAGGATGATTGCGCCGTTCTATCCTGAGATTAACCATAAGCTCAACTTCCTGAACAGCTATTATCCGGCGTCCTATTCCGAAGACCGGACCCAGGGCTCAAATCCTGTGCAGCAGGAGCTTGACAACATGAACAATGCAGGGCTGGTCTACGGGAACATAATTTACAACAAGGCTCCAATTGTTATGGACATGTTGGTGAAGAAGGTTGGCGAGGAGAACTTCCAAAAGGGCATTCGCCTCTATCTGGCAAAATTTGCCTATTCGAATGCCACCTGGAGCGACCTTATATCTATTCTCGATGAACTGACAGCTGAGGACCTCTCATCGTGGAGCAATGTGTGGATAAAAGAGAGAGGGATGCCAACCATCACATCTAAGCTCTCGGCCGACACTATTTTAGTTGAACAGAGCGATCCATTCAACAGAGGAATCAGATGGGAGCAGCCGCTAAAGTTCGAAATGGCGGGTAAGTTTGTAATCCCAAATACCGATGGCTGTGGCTACGGATATTTCAAGCTTGATTCGCTTACATCTGATTTTATACTTAACAGCTTATCGAATTACAGTTCGGGTAAAAATAAAGAACTTCCGCTTTTGGACGACGTTGTTACGAGAGGGTCGTTGCTTATAACTCTTTATGAAAATCTTCTGAACGGAACCATAGCACCCGATAAGTTTGCCTGGGCCATGTATGAGTATCTTCCCCGGGAGGAGAACACACTGCTGTTTACAAGAGCAATCGGCTACCTGTCGGCAACTTACACCAAGTATCTTTGTAAAAACGGTGCCAATGAAGAGCTGGAACAGAACCTCTGGAACCTGATTGAGAACAATAAAAACGTACAACACAAAACTCTGGCCCTAAGGGTATTCATGGATGTTGTAAATAGTGAAAAAGGTGTAGAGAGGCTGTTTTCTCTATGGAGCAAGCCAGAAAGTCTGCGCTCTGTAAAACTTGGTGAGCGTGACCTTATTAAAGCATCCTACGAACTTATGCTCAGGCTCCCTGAAAAGTATACACAAATTATTGAACTTCAGCTTTCCAGAATTACCAATCCCGACAGAAAAAGAGAGTTTAAATATGTAATTCCTGCTCTGTCGTCAGATAAAGCAGTGAGAGATTCTGTCTTCAACTCACTACTAAAGGAAGAAAACAGAAATGTAGAACCATGGACATCAACCTCTATGTCTTATCTGAATCATTATCTGAGAGATATGAAATCTGTGGAGTACATTGCTCCGGGATTGAATGTTTTAAAGGAGATTCAGAGGACCGGTGATATCTTCTTTCCAACAGACTGGCTAAAGGCGCTTCTTGGGGGGCACAACTCTCTTGAGTCTTTGCAGGTTGTGGAGGAGTTCCTGTCGGCAAATCCCGATTACCCGCCTATGCTAAGGAACAAGATTCTTCAGCAGTCGGACCATCTGTACAGATTGAAAAAATAGTGCAAATAATATGACCAGCCAGTCCAAAGCCTTGATAATGGGTTGTTTTGTGGTTGTCTTCTGGGCAACTGTAGCTACCGCTTTCAAAATAGGGCTTGGAGAGGTTAATTATGTACAGTTTCTGCTGATTGCTTCAATTACGGCACTTCTAGTGTGTTTTGTAGATATTCTAAGAACCGGCAAGCTACATCTGGTTAAATCGTTCTTTAAATCTAAGAGTGACCTGTTCAAGGGTGCCTGGCAGGGCTTTCTCAACCCGTTCTTCTACTATCTTATACTTTTCAAGGCTTACTCGCTGCTCCCTGCCCAGATTGCCCAGCCTCTCAATTTTTCATGGCAGGTGGTGCTAATCTTGATGATGGCAGTTTTTCTCAAGCAGAAAATAAGGTTGATCCAGATTTTTGGGGTGCTTGTCAGCTTCACCGGAATACTGCTCTTGTCATTCAACAGTTCTGCCGACAGCTCAGGGTCGCTCTCGCTGCTGGGTATATTACTGGCTCTGGGCAGTGCATTTGTTTGGGCAACCTATTGGATTTCAAAGCTGAACAATAAGGCTGATCCTGTTGTTGAACTCTTTTTCAATTTTCTCTTTGGTTCGATTTACCTCATTATAATCAGCTTGTTCATTCCTATGGAGTGGCCTTCGTTAAAGGGGCTTCTTGCTGGTATTTATGTGGGGTGTTTTGAGATGGGGGTCACCTTCATTCTGTGGATTAAGGCTCTGCAGTTGGCTACTAACAGGGTGACTCTGGCTCAGATAACTTATCTTGCGCCTATTCTTTCTCTTGTGCTTATTCATTTTGCTTTGGGCGAATCTATAGGTTATCTTACTATTGTGGGGCTCTTGCTTGTTATTGGGGGTATTCTCATTAGTAATATGAGAAGTTTGGCCAATTGATTTTTTTTTCTACCTTTGCCTTCCCAAATATGGTACCCTGGCCGAGTGGTTAGGCAACGGTCTGCAAAACCGTCTACAGCAGTCCGAATCTGCTGGGTACCTCCAACGAGGCCGACTGAAAAGTCGGTCTTTTTTTTTGTGCATATACCGGCAAGCGCCGACAAGGCAATGGGGGCAAAAGTCTGGGTTTTTTTCAGTCCAGGTGTGGATTTTTGGATGCTGCACCGGGTTTACCCACTTTGAGTTCTCTCCGCTAAAAATCAAAGGCAGACCCGATATTATGCTTTTGCAGATTAGCTCGCAGGTCTGCGCTCGATTTTTTACGCTCCGTTCACTTAGTGGGTGCCCAAACCCTCCATTGCAAGCATCCTCAAATTCCGCACCTAGATCTGCTTCTTCCACACTTTTGCTCAACTATGTTTTTTTACCTTGTCGGCACTTTGGTTTTATGCACAAAAAAAATCTGACTGTGTCTATCTTCAGTCGGTTCTCTCCTTCTGGCTGGTACTCTTCTTTTAGTGCATGTGCAGATAAGTGTCGACCAAGTATTAGGGGTATTATCCATCCTCAGTCGTTTCACTCCCTCCGGCTGAGATGCCCACATTTGCCTTGCTGCGCTTTGGTTTTATGCACTAAAAAATTCTGACTGTGTGCCTATCTTCAGTCGTAGGCTCTATCCGGCTAATAGCCATACTAATATCATAAAATCCTTTTGTTGAAAACTTGGGTGTAAAATATATTATTTTCATTTATCAGTGTATAATATTTTATTTATATTTGAATGCCAAAAGATTACGTGAGGGAATTCGGTTGGTTTGAACAGATTTGATTGCAGAGGTAGCAAAGCCGAATTCGAGGCCAGCTTTAGATTTCTAGCCACATTTAGCAGAAGATTTATTAAAGAGATTATATACAAAAGCACCACAAAGCCTCGGGGTACAGAGGGGTTGATGTATATTTTAGATACATATAAGAATTTAGCTGCTATTAAAGAAAGAAAATGAAACAGAGACAAAAAATAAAAACGTTTTCAGAGTTATATGAAAAAACTGTATCGGAAGATAATTCATTATCAAATTTCATAACAGGACATTTAGTAATAGAATTTTTAATGGTTAGAATAATAGAGCTAAGTCAGCCTAAACTTACTGATTTTACTGAAGGTTTAAATCATTATAAGCTTATTCAACTAATCTTTGGTTTAAATCATATAGACGAGAAACAGAAAGAAGTATTAGAGTTAATTAATAAAATGCGAAACAAATTTGCTCATCATTTAACGTTTGAACCATCAATTGAAGAATTAAAAGAAGTATTAACAAAAGCATCTATTGCATTTTCTGATATGACTGATGGATTAGAACAAGGTCTTGGAGAAATAAAAGATAAAAGAACCGTTAGAGAATGTGAAGATTGGGTTATTCCAGAAATGTTTATTCAAATTTCATATGACTTACATGATATTTATCAAAATCTGGGAGGAGATATTGAAAACTTTTAAGAAAGAGATTAGAAAACTTCAAAAACACAATGAAAACAATTACTAACTTCTTTGAAAGAGATACACTTTGAAAGTAGATAATAAAAACATTGAAATTGTAAACTGGACAAGATTATTTAAAAAATATTATCAGCCAAATGGAAATAGAAAAGTTAAAGACATATCAACAAGTTATAGAATCGCTTGAAAAGAAACACAGAAAAAAACACCTACTTTTTGGCAATGGTTTCAGTATGGCGTTTGACAAAAATATTTTCTCATACAACGCACTAAGTAATTTTATAGAAACAACAGGCGACCCTATCATCAAACTTTTATTTGAAAAACTGAATACAAAAAACTTTGAGTTAATTATGCAACAACTTGACAACTTCTGTGAAATCGCAGAAGTGTTTAGCGATGATAAGGCACTAGTTTCAAAAATAAAAGCAGCGAGTGAGAAACTAAAAAGCAGTCTAATTGACGCAGTAAAAGAACTTCATCCCGAACATGTTTTTAAAATTCCAGAAGAAAAAAGTAAAGCGTGTATTAGCTTCCTACAGGATTACTTATTTAACGAAGGTTTGGTTTTTTCAACAAACTATGACCTTTTGCTTTATTGGGTTTTAATGAGAAACGGTGCTCGGAATTCGACTGATGGATTTGGTAGAGATCTTGAAACTGAATTAGATGATGAACACTATGTTGAACCAGACGATTTGGAATATTCGGAATTACGTTGGGGAAAATATAAGAAAGAACAAACTATTCACTACTTACACGGAACGTTGCCCATATTTGATACGGGAATTAACATTGTTAAAGTTGAGTATAACTCAGAACATTATTTACTTCAAAATGTAAAGGAACGAATAGACAACAAAGAATATCCAATTTTTGTAACAGCAGGAAACGGCAAAGAAAAGTTGACACACATAATGCACAATAAATATCTCTCATTTTGTTATGAGCAACTTTGTAATATTCAAGGTTCTTTGGTAACCTTTGGTTTTAATTTCGGAGAATACGACACCCATATTATTGATGCTATAAACATTGCTTCAAAAATGGGAAAGAAAATTCCTGATAAATTATGGAGCGTTTATATTGGTGTTTACTCTGACGATGATTTGAAACATATTCAAAAAATTGAAAATAAATTTAAATGTAAAGTAACACCATATAACGCAAGAACAGTAAACATATGGGGAAATTAACAGCAGCTAACAAGCGGTCATACGCCATGGGGGTTTCAGCATAATTTGCAAGCGCAGTTCTCGCTGGCAAGGTTTGTAACGGGAGATAAGTCCGTCTTCACGAAATCCCTCACGTCGCATACCGCGACCGTTGTGCAGAATAAACCTATGATCTAACAATAATAAATAAACAAATGAAATACATCTTTTTACTTTTATTAGTGATTCCTGTTTCTTGTTTTGCAAAAGTTAATCAGGATTCCGTGAATCATGTTTTATTAGAAAAAATATCGATTCTAGAGACCAATGTTTCAATTATTGATTCATTAAAACAAGAACTTAAACAAGCAAATACTGATTATGCTTTTCAGCTTAAGATTAATGAACAAACATTAAATAGTATCTCTCATCAAATTGGAGCAACTTCATTGAATATCACAATATTCGGAATATTATTTGCAATTGTTGCACTAGGACTTGGAGTTTATATAACATTTATCGAAAGAAAGACATTTGTTATCAGAGAAGAAACTCGTGGATTGTTACAGCAAACAGTCCAAACGAAAGAAGATGTTGTTAAAATAAATGAACTAATTCAGAAAGACATTTACGGCTTATTTTTAAAAATTAAACGTGAAGAAACTGTTCATGTTTTAAACAGATTATTAAAGGTTCCAGAAGATATTTCCAATTTGGCAACTGTTTTACTATCCAGAGAGTTAGAGAAAGAAGACTTCTACATTTTAAAGAAAGCATTCTTAGATGTAAGACCAGAGAATAAATTAGAACCCGGGCATATCAGACTGAGAATGAAATATAAAGATTCTTATCGTTTATTATTCTTTCAACATTTTTTGGATTTATCTATTGCCGATGATAATATTGGTCCTGAATTAATTGAGTTTTATCCGAAAGCAATAGCATGCGCTTTCCAAAATGATATAATTAAATCAACAGAGGATTTTATTAAAGCAATTGTTGATAAAGGATTCCAACACTGCAAAAGAGAAATAAGTAGTTTCATAAAGGGTCTTTCACAATCTGACTATAAAGATTTCGATAAAGTGTATGAAATTATTTTTAATGGCCTAAAAGATCGATATGATAGATTTAAATTCCTTGGACTGATTGATGATATCAAGGAAACACGTATTGGAAAAGCTAAATTTGGTCAACTACTAAAAGCTAATTACTATGATCAAAATCCGACAGTTTCTGAAAAGGACTCATTTGATCTGATAATGAAAGTAACTACGGAATTAGAAGAAGAGGAACGAAAAAGGAAAGAAGCTGAATTAGAGAGAAAAAAGAAACAGGAAGAAGCAAAAAAGGCAAAAGAAGAAAAGGATAACTCTGCACAACAAGCGGTATAATACGTACCCTGCGGGATACGCAACATACCGCCAAACTATTATGTTAAATTTAAATAAAGAGAAATGGAACACTTAAAATCATATTACACTATTGAAAAGCACTTGGAAGAGAGTTCTAAGGTTAACACCCAATTTGAAATATTAGATGCTATTTGGAAACTCAACGAACGAAACCTTTCTTTAGCACTATCAAATATTAGCCAATATTACCCTCATTATAGTTTGCATGAGCAAAGTCATTCTAATACCATAATAAATAATATTGAGTCCTTTCTTGGAGAGGAAAGAATTAAAAGGCTTAGCCCTACTAATTCTTGGTTGATATTGATGTCCGCATATACTCATGATTTAGGAATGATAGTATTTCAGGATCTTATTCATAAACAATGGCTTTCCGAAGATTTCCAAGAATATCTTAGAGAACTTTGTGAATGCGATGATTCAGAACTTAAAAAAGATGCACAAATTTTAATTGCAGTTCAAGAGCTTGGGAGTAACAAAAGTGTTGATAGAATGCCATCTTATATGGAAAGTATTTCTCCAATTGGGATAAGAAATGCCGTGGTTACAGTTGTTGCAGAATATGTGCGAAAAGTACACCACCAAAGAAGTTCAGATTTAATTAAGGGCGCTGATAAACAATTCTTTGATATTGCAAATTCGTTTTATTCTGATCAAATTCCAAGAAGACTATTAAATACGCTAGGAGAGGTAGCTTATCTCCATGGAGTAGAATTCTATTCAATATTCAAAAGATTAGAATTTGAATCTAATGGTATCTCTAGTGATAAAATAAATCCTCGTTTAATAGCCTGTTTGCTTAGGTTAGGAGACTTGTTGGATGTAGACGATTCCCGATTTAATATGTTTTCTGAATTATCATTTAGGCTTCCTGTGTCTTCAAAGTTACATAGAGAGAAGCACTCTACAGTTAAACATATTTTGATTACTCCAGAAGCAATTGAAATAACTTCTGATTGTCCAAATGAAGAGATATACAGACTTGCAAGAAGTTGGTTTGACTGGCTTGAGGAAGAGGTAGAGAAACAAAGCAAAGAATGGTCAAATATTGCACCTTCGGATTTAGGAGGCTCATCACCTACAATTCCCAAAGGCAAAATCAAAGTATATTATAACAATAAAGAAATTGATGACCAGTTGTTGAATTTACGGTTCGAAGTCTCAAATCAAAAGATATTCGAAATCCTTGAAGGCTCTTCCATTTACGAAAAAGCGGAGTTGACTTTTATAAGAGAACTGGTACAAAATGGTATTGATGCCTCAAAAATTCAACTCTGGAAAGAAATCGAGAAAGGAACTTTTGATTTTGCATTTAGGAATCATTTCAAAGATAATAATCTTGATCATAACTCAATTATTGATCGAATCAAATTCCCAAGCGACATTCCTGACTTTTTGTATGACAGCTTTGAAGTAAAGCTTTCAATAGATTGGAAAGATGAAAATCATAATATTCTATTAATTAAGGTCACAGATCAAGGAACTGGAATTTCAAATTCCGATCTTCTCCGAATGACTAATAAGGTTGGTGAAAGCAGGAAAAAGAATAAGGAATACATCAAGCTATTAGAACGTATTCCATTTTGGTTAAAACCTACTGGAGCTTTTGGGATAGGACTTCAATCTGTTTTTATCATAACAGATACATTTAGGGTTGAAACTAAGACGGATAGTGAACTTAGCAAAGAAATAATATTTAGATCAGCAAAAAAGGGTAAGTACTCATCATTAGGAAACAAAAATCCACCTATGCAAAGAGGGACTTCTGTAATAGTTGAAATTCCAAGAGATCGTTTCCAGGAAATTCTTGGTGGAAGTTTTAGCTGGGACATCATTATGAATTATGATTATTTCACCGATAAGCATAATAGCATCCATATTCCAAAAATAAGACTATATATTGATGAGATTCTTCCAAAAGTAAGATCACTAAAGGTGGATTTCTTTAATGAAAGTTTATATATAAAAAAAAGAATAGATCAACTTTACAAAACATTTGACCCAATACAAGATGAAGATGGCAAAATTCAATGTCAAATGCTAATAAAGGATAATGAACTCTACTTTAGTTTTTATGAAGACATAATTGGGTCTGAATTCCTATTGAAATTCTTTACAAGCTTCTCTTATGATATTTCTGACAACTGGACTATCGAACAAACTGAGTACTATGTAAGAGATATCCCTGTAAAAGACAACACTATTCAATATTACCGCTTGTCTTTCTCTAAACTTTATTGGAATTTCATGAGTCCAGAATCTGATAAAATTCTGAGTTTAACAAGAGAGAAATTTATCAGAAATAAGAAGGTGGAACTTCAAAATAAGTTTCTTGAGGAAATAGTCCCTACAGCCATTGATCTTTGCGAGCAAACATTTCTAAAAAATATTAAAGATGTTAAAAAGGAGTTCAAATCCGATATGAGAGCATTGTCTTATGGATATTTCAAGCTTGTTTTGACAAAAAAAATTAATCATGTAAAAGGTGACATTAGAACGGATATTCTAGGTGATTATCCATTACATAATGAGTTGGTCGAAAAACTTTCAAGGGAAATTGTAGAAATGAAGGATTTTTTCTCATTTGATAAAGTCATTGTCCCTGTTTATGGGAGGAATAATCCTTTCCAAGCATCTGTCCGCGAAAGAAAACTGGAATTTGTTTCCGAAACATTCAAAACGACAAAGGATAAAGAAAATATTTTAGTAATATGGAATAGTGCATTTTTCAATCAATACCTCTTGCAAAACTTTAACATTCAAGAGGCATACTTCTTTGAAGACGGATATATTCTTTTTCTTGATAAAATAACAGAATCAATAAAAATAAAAACAGGTAAACAGATTTATTTAAAAAAATTAATTAAAACACCAGGATTATTAAAAAGAGGGTGGTATTATTCTAATGTTGAATATGACAGAGAACTGTCTACAGAAAATAAATATGCCACTGGATTTGAGTATTTCCCTTTCTTATCTAACAGATCAATCATATCTCCATTTAAGGATGAAGAAGAATACAAGAAACTTAAATCTAAAGTTGGGAAACAGGATCTAAAGACAGTTTTAACAAATGAACTTCTAAGAGAATACATCACAGATTCTCTTATAGATTGGATCAAAAAATTTAAACCTTCAGAATTTCCAGAAAGAACGGAAGAAAAAATCCTTGAGGCATACAAAAAACTAATAATCGAGATAATTGAAAATGAAATATAAAAAACTGAATATAACAACTGCTAAATATCATTTGGGTAGATGGTTAGGTGGGTTTTATTTTGTATGTTGACAGTTATTTTAGCGGGGGGGACAAGAACGCTGCTTCTAACTCCCCAGCGCTTTTTAGCAGCAACCGTTGGCACCAATTAAAAAATTGAACTACAAAATGAATACAATTGAATTTCACAAGACTACGACCAGTGAGCTTTTAGCAATAAAAAACAGGGTTAGGCACTTAATAAATCATTGGGGTGAAGATGGACGTTATCAAGAAGCAGTGCTAAAAAGTGTTATTAAGAGATTTCTTCCTGAGAAATATAATATCTCTTCAGGATTTGTCATAAAACAGACTAATAATCGAGGAGAACATGAAGCAAGCAATCAAATTGATATAATTATCTACAATACTGACTTTCCTGTATTATTCAAAGAAGGTGACTTTGCAATTGTTACAGCGGATTCTGTTGAAGCAATAATAGAAGTAAAAGCAAATGTTAATAATCAAGGATTAGAAAAAGTAATTAGAAAATCTAATGAAATTGGGCAGTTCGTTTATAATGCAAAAACTGATAAGACGAAAAATTTGTACAATGGTATATTTTCATATGCTGGTTTTAAGAGTTTAAAAATAGACAATATTGCATCAGTTCAATCCGCTATTCGAAACTCTGAAAATACGATTCAAAATGACAGAAATGCAAATAGATTTAAGGTTAATCATATAAGCTTAAACAAAGATAAATTTTACAAATTTTGGAATCAAAATGACCAAAATGATGGTGGTTATCTATATGACATTGATGATTTATCTTTTTCATTCTTAATATCTAATTTGATAGCTCATTTGAAGTCTGATTCAGTTTTTGCAAATAACAGACTTTGGTTCCCAGTCGATAAGAATTTAAAATCTCAAAGAATATAAAAATAAAAAAATGGTGCCAACAAATAGGACTTTATGTGGCATGCAGTGCCCAACTTGAAGTCCATGTTGAACTACATCCCAAGCTGTTTTGCAATGGACTTATCAACGGATTTCAGTTTTTCGGGTTTATATTTAATGGGACAAAGCAGGCAGGCAATCCCTCAATGGCAAAATCACGATACGTATTTTTTCCGATTCTTGTCGCTCAAAATTTACATTTTTCCGAAGAGCTAGTGTTTCCCGATTTTTACCCGATCTGGGCAAAAGGAACTTTACCCACAAAAAGCAGATTCCAAAAGAGTCCCCTGATGCTATATTTGTCCGGCTCCCGCCTGTTAATATATACTGGCAGGAGATCTTATCCGTGGCACCGCTTCTATCCTGCGCATATTTCCCTGCTTGCAAAATGGGCACAGACAGATGTCAAAGCCGATAAGCCGTTTCAACGTAAGCATCCGATAAAACCCATATTGTAGGTAGTGTTTAAGCTTTTTATTTTTGTTTTAAAATTGAAAGCCATGACACTTGAAGAATATAACCTGTTAGAGCAGGAACTGATTAATTCGGGACTGGACAACAAAAGTTTTCTGACGTCAAGAGGGATAAAGCTTCACAAGTATTACTACTGGAAGCGCAAATCAAGAGATCTTAAAGAGGATCCTTTGCAGACAGAGGGTCAGTTCCTCCCCATCGATGTCCATTCCGGAGGATTAATCAAAGCCTCAAAACGTGGCAAAGGCATAAAACAGCCTTTCATAACCCATGGAGAGATAGAAATAGAGCTCCGCACGCCTTCCGGGGCAGAACTTCGCATCCGTGGCATCATGGACTCATTAATGGTAAGCACCATCATAGCTTCTACCGGAGGCCGGCGCAATGTTTAGCCTCAACGACAGCATGCGCTACCTGCTCTACAGCGAGTCCACCGACATGCGCAAGAGTTATCACACTCTGAGCGGTCTGGTGACAAACAATATGGGTCTCAATGTACGCGATGGAGATGTATTCATTTTCATTAACAAGGCCCACAACCGTATCAAGCTTCTGCACATGGAACCCGGAGGACTTGTCATCTACTCCAAACTGCTTGAAGAGGGTCGTTTCCGCCCTCCTCAGGTTAATTCCTCCGGAACAAAGGTACAGATGGAGTGGCTGGATCTGGTGATGATGGTGGAGGGAGTGATGGATGACCCTTCAACAAGGCTAAGGAGGTTGAAAAGGGTGAGTTTTTAGCATAAAACGTTGTTTATTATTTGGTTGTCTAAAACATTGTTACTATCTTTGTATCAGATAATTACAGCGTTTTATGGTATCGGGATACACCCAGCAGGAGATAGAAAAAATGGCCGCGGAGATCGAGTCTCTTCGCAATCAGCTATCTGCGAAGGATGAGGTTGTGTCCAATCTTGAATCCAATATCGTTAAACTGGAGTCAAATGTCACCACGTTGGAGTCAAGTGTGACCAAATTAGAGTCGAACATCTCCAAGTTAGAATATGAACTCACTTGGCTGCGCAAGAAGTTGTTTGGCAAGATGAGTGAGCGTTTTATATCATCAGACCCGGATACACGTCAACTAGATATCTTCGGAGAACAGTTAAGCGACAAGGAGAAAGAGGAGCTGGAGAAGGCTGCGGCACAGGAACAGAAGCTTATAACCAGCACATTGACAACAAAGACGTCTCACACTCCCCGTAAGGATATCTCCCTGGAGAACCTGCGTGTTGAGGAGACGGTCATTGATCCTGAAGGGATAAATCCTGAGGAATATGTCTGCATTGGCTCCGAGGTGACAAACAGACTGGCCTACAAACCGGCTGAGTTTTATGTCAAGAGGATCATCCGCAGAAAATTTGCCCTTAAAAATCAATCTGAACAACAAAATGAAGGAAAAGAGCGGCCAACAATATTGACAGCGTCCCTTCCCGAGAGTCCGATACACAAATGCATGGCAGATACAAGCCTTTTAACGGAAATAATCATCCAGAAGTACCTTTATCACATACCTTTCCACCGGCAGATAGCGCGGTTTACGGATCTTGGGGTGCGGATAAGCTCTTCCACAGTGGGAGACTGGTTCTCCCAGAGCTGCGAGCTGCTCAGGCCGCTCTACGACCATCTCCGACGACGGGTCTTGTCTACCGATTACATCCAGGTTGACGAGAGCACACTCCCGGTGATAGATAACGAGAAACGACGGGCCGTGAAGGGTTACCTGTGGGTTGTGCGCAATCCGGACAATGGTGAGGTCTTCTTCCATTATGACAGAGGCTCCCGCTCGGAGAAAACGGCTATGTTGCTGTTGCACGGCTTCAATGGAGCAATACAGAGCGACGGTTATCAGGTTTACAAGCGTTTTGAGGCACTTGATGGCAAACTGATGCTTGGCTGCTGGGCTCACGCCAGACGCAAGTTCGATGAAGCACTGCAGGAGAATCACAAACTGGCCACGGAGGCTCTGGTGCAGATCCAATCTCTATACGCCATAGAGAGGGAGGCAGATGAAACGGGAGCTACACCTGACCAGAGAAGAGAGCTGCGACGCACCAAGGCATACCCTATACTGGTAACCTTTGAGAAGTGGCTTTATGACAACTACAATGCCCTGCTTCCTCAGAGCAGGACGGCAAAGGCAATATCATACACCTACTCCCTCTTCCCAAAGCTCTCAAGGTATCACCTTGACGGCAGATACAGGATAGACAACAACCTTGTTGAGAATGCCATCCGTCCGTTGGCAATAGGAAGAAAGAACTACCTCTTCTGCGGGAATGCTGAGGCTGCAATAAGGGCTGCTGTCATGTACTCTCTTTTGGGGTCCTGCAAGGCTGCCGGTGTCAACCCTACAGAGTGGCTTGATGATGTGATATCAAGGATATACTCATATAGCAACGGAAAGGGAAACCTGGAGGAGCTGCTCCCACACTTTTGGAGCAAGAGTCAAACTTGTGCCAGGTAAGAAAAACCTGGTGTCAATCGTATCAAGTCTACCCAAATTTGTGTAAAGTCAACCAAAATTGACCCAACTTTAACCAAAATCGCACAAACTTGTGCCAAATACACCCAATTCGTGTGAAACTTTAGCAGAATAGCAAAAACTTGGGTAATTTAGATGGAGTTTATCGGATGCTTACGGTGAAGTGGTAAATCGAAGTTTTGTGTTTCTAAGAAACTTAGTGCTAAACGGAAATGAAGTGTTTCTTATCCGTTACTGCACATGCATACAAACCGTTGGTAACAAGTAATTTAAAAAGATAACAATTATGACTAATGAAGATTATATTAGTTTTCTAGATAGAAAATTTAAAGGGAATAAAACTTTTAAATTAGAAAGGCTGATTGATAGAATTAAAACAGGCGTTAATATTCCTAAAGGGACACTTGTTATAATGGCATCAGGAGATACGCAATTGAGACTTAAAATTCTTGAAAAGGACACCCCAAATAAAGGATTTTCAACTCCTCTTATTTTAAACGAATTTGCAAAAAGTAAAAACATAACACCAAATTACTTACATTGGTTTTTAAGTTTAAATGATACAAGAGAGTATTTAAGTTCTTATGCTGTTGGAACTGTCTTTTTAAGAATACCTAGAAAAATTATTGATGGACTTGTTATTCCAATGCCATCACATAATTATACAGAAACAGAAGTCCCTGAAATAATAATAACAAAAGAGAATACTTTATTTAAGGATTTAATAGCTCAGTTTTACAGTGATTATTTACTGAATGTTAAGAATGAAAGATATTTAACAGCAATTATTTTAGCAGGTGCAATAACAGAAGCAATATTATATCAAGTTTTATTAGAACAGGATATTGACAAAAAGATTTTAAATGAGGACAGAACATTGGGCTTGGGAAAAATGATAACATATCTGAAATTATTAAAATTGGACAAAATATTTTCAATGCCTATTACTCATTTGATTGATTTACAGAAAAAAAGAAATGCGGCAATACACGTGGGGCTTGCGGTTAACAATCAGAAAGGTTTTGACAAGACAGACTTAGAATGTTTTAATCAAATAATCAAACACTTTGGAATATAAAGAAATTGCCAGCTACCAATACGCGGTTTAAGGTATTGGAACATCGATGATTAAACGTATTATTTTGTGTATTTTGGAAAAGTATAGCGTGGGATGACGGAGTTGGCGACTAACTACCCAACACCTCAAACCAAGGACAATTATGCACAATTTTGTTTGACAAACATGGAAAATATAGACGCATATAGCTTAAGGTCAGAATACGAGAATATCTTATCTCAAATAAAGGAATTGGGATATGATGAAATTGTGAAAAAGTTTTTCGATACTTTACCTATTTTATGGACAGAGAAATATAAAACATTTAGTTCAAGATTAACTGACATATGCATTGTTAGTAATGGTTCTTTTCATTATATATTTGATGATGTGCCCACAGATGAGGAATCTTCAATAAAAGACCCTACTCGTTATGAATCTAGAATAGTGACAGTATATGGAATTTCGAGTCAACAAAAAAACAAAAGAGATGATGGACGGTTAAGAGGTTGGATTGGAAGGACTGAAGAAATATTCGGAAAATCATGGGATAAAGGACATTTTATTGCACATTCTTTTGGAGGAGCAATAGATAGAAATGAATTAAATGCATTCCCACAAAAAAGAACATTAAATAGAGGTTGGTCTCCTCAAGGTAAAATTTATAGAAAAATGGAAAGATATTGTTGTGATAATACAGGAATATTTTGTTTTAACAGGCCAATTTATTTAGATGAAACTTTTAGACCAACTTTGCTTGAATTCGGAATATTGACAATAAATAAAAATTTGTGGATTGAACTGTTTGATAATAGGCAATGATTTAAGCAAGAACACTGTAAAGAAGTATCTTCGAGAGATGGAGCTGATAAAATCCTCTCAGGAAGAAGACGATTGCAGGGCAGAGAGTGGGTTCATATCAAACGAAGAGCAGCCAGAGGAATATACTAGCTAAGGAGGTTTGTGCAAAAAATGGACAACAGATCGAGAACCATCTCGTTGAATTCAACGAGATGGACAGCACAGAATTGGCTGCAAGAAAATCATAATATAACAGCAGCTTGCATGCAATTTTCTATTATGCTGCATATTAACAAAACAGCAAAAGAAACATCAGTACTATTCGTTTTTTTGTAATTTTGAAAAACTATACGATATGGGACACAATGCAATAAAGCTTGAAC
>Ga0074193_1001172_pt1 | contig 33347 bp, 24 predicted proteins | sample EPASupsiteHSE605_FD_64523 | JGI IMG/M metagenome (GOLD analysis project Ga0074193, IMG submission 64523) | Bioremediated contaminated groundwater from EPA Superfund site, New Mexico - Sample HSE6-05 | ecosystem: Environmental > Aquatic > Deep subsurface > Groundwater > Contaminated ... | reverse complement strand
CCTCGCTTGAACTTCTCAATCAGTTCCCTTCTTTCCAGGTCTGCAAGCATAAGGCTAACCTTTCCTTCGGAATATTTCAGCTTGCTGCGTAAATCTTTCTGTGTGATTCTGCCTCCCTGGCCTCGAATTATATCCATGACCTCCTGGAGGTCTGCTGGAAGCGGGAGCTTCTTCCTGGAAACAGGAGTTTCAGTTTCAGAACTCTCTGCAGGTCTATTCTCAGTTTCTTCAGAGGGAAATCCCTGTTTCTCTTTTTGCGGCTCAGATCCAAGCAGTTTTATTCCATTTTCCGGAGAATCTGCTTTAATTCCTTCAAAATCCTCCTGAACCTTCGCTTCCGGGATTCCAGATGATAATTTTGTTACTGTCGACTTTACCTGTTCATTAACAGGTTCTTTTACTGATTCTTTTGCAGGCTCCTGAAGAGATTCAGTTATCGATTCTTTTACAGGCTCTTTCGCAGGATCTGCTATTGGTTCTATTAAAGGTGAAGTTTCAAAGGACTTTGTTCTAGATTCCTGTACCTGAGAATCCCATTTTAACTCGGGTTCTAAACTCTCATGAGGAACTCCTACTCTTTCATCATAGACTTCTACCGAAATTTCGGGCACCTTAACTGGTTTGAAAAAATCTCTTGTAGTATGTACTTTTTCATCTGCTCCCATACCTGAGATTTTATGTGCACTTTTAAAAGGCTGAGTTTTCTCTCTATTTTTATCCACTCTGGAGATTCGGTAGCCTGCTGCAAGCAGGATAAGAAGTAAAAAGACTGCTATCAACAGGTAATTTACATTTATATTGCCAATTATGTTTTGGTTAGCCAGATACATGCTGCTAGAATTACCTTTGCTTGCTGTCGGACTTGTGGATGTGTCTGTTAGCGAATCTGTTGTGTTAGAGGTGCTTTTTGCAGTTCTGTTCTGGTTTTCGGAAAGGACGTTTAGTTCGGAATCACTCATGAGTTCTTCCGAATAAACCGGAAGGAGCAGGAGATCCCGTAAATATTTTCCTTGATCTTTAACTGTAATAGTCTCATTTGCAGAATATTTAATGCTGCTGTTCTCATAGTAATTGGCTGTAATGTTATAATCTCCGGGCATCAGATTAAAAGAGTACACACCATATTTTGCTACCATGGACTGTGAGGGAGTAGAATTTACCTCGACCACTGCATTATCTAGAGGCTCGAAGGTATCCCACCTGTATGCCGTCCCATGAACTGTGGCCGTAATATCTGCTAAAGCAGGTCCTGCTAATAAAGCAAGTACGACGGCAGCGATACAAATAATATACAGCCTTAAATTCATCTTCGATAGACCCAGAGTTTTATATTGATTTTCTATTTTTCCAGGCATTTTTAATATTCTCCTGGAACGTTCACTGCTTCTCCAAAAAATCTCTCCTGCATTCTGTTTTCGGATAAGCACTGTTAGCGTGATATTACTTCATGCCCTTCCTTTGCCGATTACTATTATCGTTGTCATTCTTATCTGGTCCATACCCGGTATTATTGTCATTTCTGTCAGGCTCGTGCTTTTGGGGATTCATTCCTTCTTCAAAGAAAGGTTTAGCCCACTTATCTTCTTTCATTATCCTACCTGCCTCTTCAACACTGTAGGTACCGTCTCCCTGGAAAGCTACGTAACCCTCGCCATCCGCAGTGAGGGTAATATTTTCATTGTTTAACATTACCGTCTTGCGGGAACCTGAGATCTTCACATCAGCAGAATTTATATGGTAAAGGCGCACCGTATCATACATATCGGTATTCTCTTCAAATGTATAATCCCCGTTTATATCAATTTCGGAGTCCCTGGAAAGGCCCATTATTACCATTTCTCCGTCTTTCAGGTGCATATTCAGGGTGAAACTGCCCATAAGAATAGCTTTTCCTTCTCCTGTCGAAGTAAGCCGGGATGTATTGTTGAGTTCTTCGCTTCCCATTAGAGAATTAAGTTCCTCGAAAATATCTCTCAGGACATGATTAGCTTGCATCATACTCTTCTGAGACCGGATCAAATAATCTACTTTCATATTTTCGGATGAACTGTTACATTGACTCGAATTCGCAATTGAGCTGTTATTTTCCTCATCTGAAGTTGTATTCGCAAGGGTTCGATATTGCTTTGCTTCTTTTATAAGACGGTTATACTCTTCAAGCAGGGCTTCAAGTCTGCTAACATCTTCCCCTTCTGCTTTATAACGCTCAATCCCGGCTTTAAGCTTTAACGAAATCGTTTCTGCTTTTTCGATGTTTCTGTCAAGAAGGAATGTTGCATCTTTCAGAGTAATGGAATCAGGGCCTGAATTAAACCTGTCTGGAGGGAGCTCATTGGGGTGTGAGCCTGGTATTTCGGATTCCCCATGGTTCAGAAGCCCGATATAGGGGAAAAAAATAGTCCTAGTTAGATCTTCTGGAGCTTTACAATAAAAGCTCTGAGTCCCCTCATCAACGCAGCCTACGATCACGATAATGGCTGCGAGTATAAGGAGTAAGGACAGAAATTTGATTTTCATACTGGGCCACGTCCTATGGAATAGAACTCATTGCTGAACTGTATCTTTTAATCGAGTTCGTATATTAATAGTTGGTTATTTTAAAAATCTTTCTTAGGAACAATAGAATCGTTCTAAAAATCTGACGCCTGTCATTAACTTCAGGACAGTTTTGGGATTTCTTGCTTCTCCGAATTTTCCGGGATATCTTGCCAGAAATTCATAAATAAATCGGAGTTTCCAGACTCTCTTTTGCAGGCAGAAAAACAATTACTTTTTTCGCTGCCTCATAAACTTTTATCTCCCTTCCTTTTTGACTCCACTTTACATGCCTTACTCTAATCATTCCGGCTTCCAGAAGAGAGTCCAGATTGTATTTGAGAGTATTCAGGCGCACTCCAAGCTCATCGGCAAGGTTTCCTGCCGACATCGACTTCTTATTAAGCAGTTTGAGAATTCTGATTGAAGTCTCACTTGAAAGAAGCCTGGCAATTTTTCTGGAATCTTCGGAAAGCTGCAAAATAAGCATTTTTTCCTCCGGGTTATCAGGCATTTTTATCCCTGCTACATTTTTCTCATATTTAAGTATTTTCAAAGTCCGTTTAATTAACTCGTAGAGAGTAGAGTCAGGAACTATCGAATTGATATTGCAGGTCTTAATTACACACATGGTTTCCTCGTAATCTTCCTCGATGCTTTGTAAATGCTTGATCGTTTTTGATTACGGCACAAAATTACAGTATATCTCTGGGTCTATGGGTGGGATGTTACTGATCGATATGTTCCTGACAGAGGTGCTATATCTGGATTTAAAAATAAAAGAATACTTACTTTTTCAGGAGTATTAATAGATTAAATTTACAATTCACACTTTAAACAGGAATATTTTGGGATTTAACCCTTTATGACTCTTAAATAGTTAGTTTTAAAGGCTTATTTCCCTTTAAAAGCTTAAATTGAGATTTTTACACATTGGGCTACTTTTCAAATTTATAATTGTTCTTGCTTCGACATAATAATTTAATACTTTTATAAAGTTATATAAAGAATTAAATAAGGACACTTAGGAAACTTAATTCAGAATCAATCCAAGTCGAACTCTCCAAGATGACAGATAAATAATATTTATTTTATTTAATAATATGATCTCTAGAGCGTCCAATAAGTGTTAATTACGAAATTTATGCTTTTTTATATAATTTAAGGTTTAAAAATACTTATTTTTGAGGTGAGTTCTGTTAGTCATGTTACATCTGTAAGCAATTTTATATTCAATATAATATAATTTAAAATTGTCAATCAGCGGGTGGGCAACCGCCAGATAGCCGGTATGACAATTGAATCAAAAAAGAATTACACAATTGAGCTGAGAAAAAGTAGAGTGAAACTATAAGACATCTAATAAGTTACTTGCAAAAACTCCAAGTCACTTGCAAAAACTTGCTTGTATAACTCACTTGTTTGTGTGACTTGTCTTTGTAACTTGCTTATGTTTTATTTTGCTTATCAAGTGTGTAAGTCCTATTTAGACCTAAAAAATCGCCAGTAGTTCTGTAAGTGTAAATTGTAGTACTAACTGGTGAAATATTGTCATGCAACAGATATGTTACGGAAGTAAATTAAAAAATAAACAACTCAAAACTATATCAAAAACAGTCTAAACTACATCAAATCAGATACAACAACATTAAACAGATAAAATAGTGTCTACTAATATTGTCTATTAGAAAAAAATAAGGTAGTAGAGAAAGGTAGAAAAAATAAGGAGTGGGCATATGGGAAAGAAAATCATTGATAAAATTAAGAAGACTGTATGCATTTTGATGCTGGTCTTTTTTGTATCGTCAGTAACTGTTGCATCAGTAAGTGCAGCTTCGCAAAAAACTCAGAAGCAATGGGGCAATGAAAAGAAGCAATGGCAAAATGAACAGAATAATTGGGAAAAAGAGAAGAAAAGCTGGAATAGCGAGCAAAGAAACTGGAATAACGAAAAACAAAGATGGAACAGTAATAAACATGGTGACAATTACAAGAAGTGGGAAAGCAAATATAAAAAATGGCAAGATAACTATAAAAAATGGCAAAGCAGATACAATAAATGGCAAGATAATCATAAGAAATGGTTAAACGAATATAATAATAGATTCCATTGAAACAAACGGTAAAAACTTAATATAAAAATAGGTAAGGTTGATTCGTAAAACCATGACTGACTCATAAAACCCTCTGTTGAATTTCAAAACGGAAAATTCTTAATTAGCTGTGTTAAAGAACCTTTCTTGATTGGACTTACGCAGTTGGGAAGCAAAATAAGACATGAGCAATCTATCATAAGTACTATTGATTAAACAACTTGGAATTTCATACAACTTTTTCTCGGCTCAACTGCGCAGGTCCTTATAAGAAATCCTGATTACGAATGTATTCCTTTTGCTTAAAAATGAAGTATTTAAGGGTCGAAGTGTTTAAGGATCCTGATAAGTGTTAATCTCAACAAATTCAAAAACTTCTCTCAGGATATAAAGTTTAAAAAAATTTATTATTTAAATTAATCCTTATAATTTTTCCAGTTTCTGAAATAAACTTATGTTTAATCCGGTTGATTTCGGAACTCTGTCAACAGGCAGACAGTGGTGAGACAAAAGAGCAGGAAAACACGGTCGTTAACAGAGGCAATCTATGGCAGTAAAAGTATTTAAAGTTAATTTCCCGTTTTGTGATGGTGCTGATTATATTGAGTATTATCTCTTCGGAGGTTTTTGCTTCAGAAAACGAAAACCAGACAAACTTGACGGACCTGAGTTATGATCCGGGATCTTGTCCTTCTTATCCTGCAAGGAATATAGACAAAGAAAACTTCACTGGCATTCAGACAGATATGCTTGACTCAATCAGTAAGAGAATTACTGAACTTCAAACTCTCTATAATGAGGTCAGTAAGGTTTCGAATGCATCTGATCTCCAGGGTTTTGTCTGGAAACAGACAGGCAAATGAGAGCATGGAAAATGATGGAAGGCATATTGAACCTGATAAAATGCAAACGGAGATTGACGGAAAATATGGGTTTTGTCTTATCCTGCTTGAAAATATAACTGAGGAAAATTTTACTGACGTTAAGGCTGTTATCATGGATTCCCTCCAGAATATGACTGAGATAACCGAAACTGCTCAAACCAGGCTTATGGAAGGCTGTGAGGGCAGAAAGCTGAAGAACTGAATTAGTTTGTTTGACCGCAACCGTTGACCCGCAACCGTTGCGCCGGTTGATCACGCCGTCACTAGGGGAAGAATTTCATGCACTATTTTCGCTCAAGCCTTTTTTTTAAAAGGCTTGTTCCACAACCGTTGCGCCGGTTGATCACGCCGATAGGGCTAGAGGATAAGATTTTAAACTCAAACATTACCACGGTTTTCAGTCAAGCCTTTTAAAAACTTGTGATCATGCCTTCATGACGTTTTAGATTTAGCAGTGATTTTCGGTCAAGCCTTTTTTTAAAAGGGTTGCGGTCAAGCAGTTTTTTTAAAAGGGTTGCGGGCAAGCAGTTTTTTTAAAAGGGTTGCGGGCAAGTCTTTAAAAAAAGAGTTGTGATCACAACGATTATTTTTTCCTGGAAAAGTGGCTAGCTTTAGTATTTCAACTTCAACTTCATTCCGCAGAAAGGACAGAAGTTGGGGGCAGTGGGGAGATTCAGGTTTCTGGAGCAGTATGGGCAGGTCATCCCAATTCCTTTCTCTTTCTTGTAACTTGCGCTTTGGTGGGCTCTTGACTCCTTGGTTTCTTCAACAGAAATTGAAAGTTCAAGCTCTTTTAGAGAACTCATACTACAGATCTCATCTGAGAGATTTGAAGTTTCAGTCGGAACTTCAGAATCGTCACCCTTCAAACAATTCCTAAGAATAAGCTCCTTTCCAGGGGTTTCGGGTTTATCATTAGTAGTTGCAGGTGAGGAATTGAATTTATTAATTTTTTCAAGAGCTTTCAATGCAGCTCTTCGCACGCAGGCATCTGGACTTCCAGTAGCTCTAATAAGCCCTGAAACTGCCTCCTGGGTACCAATTTTCTCAAGTGAGCAGATTGCGATTTTTTGCATCGGACTATCAGGGTTCTCAATAATTTCCACGAATTTCGGAACAGCTTGCTGCGCTTTGAGATCTCCAAGCGCGGAAGCTGCAGCTTCTCTCACTGCTGCCTTAGTGTCATCAAGAGCTTTTAAAAGACCTGAAATGGCCTCAGTGGTACCTGCTCTTCCAAGACCCAGAACTGCTGATTCCCTGACCGAACTATCAGGGTCGTTAAGAGCTTTAATCAGCCCTTCTATGGCTTCAGGGGTTCCGCTTTTTCCAAGAGCACAGGTAATCGCCTTCCTTACAGAGTTTTCATATATATCAAAAGCTTTAACCAGTCCTCGAGCTGCTTCAGGAGAACCTATATCTCCCAGGGCATCTGCAGCACGGCTTCTCAGATACCAGTCGGGGTCATCCAGAGCCCTCAAAAGCCCCGAAACTGCTTCAGGCGTTCCTATCTTCCAGAGGACTTCAATTGAAACTTTTCTTACATCCCTGCTCGAAGCTCCGAGTGCCTTTACAATCACAGGCACTGAAGTTGATATACTTATAATTTTGCAAAGCGTTTCGGATGCAGTTTCTTGTACAGATTGTCTTGGGTCCCTGAGGATTTCCATCAGCTCATCAAGCACATCCGATTTACCTCTTTTTCCCAGTGTTTCGGCGGCTTGCTGCCTTATTTTGTTATCCGAGTTTTCAATTGCCTTTACAAGACAGCTAGCGGCTTCATAAGTGTCAATTTTCCCAAGGGCTATTATTGAAATCCTTCTAAGCGAATCATCTGGATAATCCAGGGCTTTTTCAAGGCCACAGATAGCATCTTTTGAACCTATCCTCATTAAGGATTTCACTGCTTCCTTCTGAACAAACCTATCCCTGTCCCCGAAACATTTCACAATGCCTGAGATAGCTTCAGGTGTACCTATTTTTTCAAGGGAAGCAATTGCAGTCTTTTTCACAGGACTATCAGGATCATTAAGCGCTTTTATAAGGCCGGGAACAGCTCCGGGTATATTGAACTTTCCCAGGGCTTCTGCGGCGGCAGCTCTCACCTTTGGGTTTGAGTCATTAAGTGCTTCAATCAGCGCAGGTAAAGCATAAGAATCTCCTAGCTTTCCAAGTTCTTCAGCAGCAATTGCCCGGTTTCCTGCAAAGACTGAGCGTTCTAACTTTTTAATAAGATTCTTTATATTATCATCCATTTTCCTTCTATCCCCCAGTAGTGTAAGCTTATCAGGACCCGTCATGAAATAAAATTTTTAGAGTATACAGCCCAATAGACTCAAAATTAATAGAATGTCTCTGAGTCTTTTAATTTTAAAATTGACATTTTCAATTCCTGGTTTTTTAGCCCGATATGTATAGTTTTTACGTAACTGACCCCATCTGTTTAAGCGAGCCTGAAAAGTTGCAGATGTCCCTTATTTACATCATTAAACTAAGCTCTTAATATTCAACATTTTAAAATATGTTATATTTTAAGATATATGAACTTTTAGATTGTTATTCCAAATAATATGTAAGTTCGCTTACCTTGCGGTTTGGTAGGTTACTCTCAGGTTAAGGGTATATTTTAAAATCTATGTTTTGAAAGAAAATGTATGCTCGGATTTGAAAAAGGAAAGGTAAAAAGAAAAAACAAGATGAAAAGAAAGACAGGTAAGAATGTCTACTGAGAAAAATCAATAAAGAGAGGCCGTAAGAGAAAGACAGTAGTAGTGAGCTGAGAGCAGGATAAACAGACCAGATGTTGGCACTACGATATTATCATCTATATTCTCCTTTCTATAGGTGAACATACTATTCCTGCAAAGACTCCGACAAAGCCCATTTTTGCGCCGACGATTATGCAAAGTACGAGCATTCCTGCAGTACCTTCTCGGGCTTTTGTCCTTTTATTATACTTAAGGTTCCTTATTATGCCCGTAGTCCTATCTCCATATGCCATGAAAAGTGCCGGAACTACACCAAGCCAGAAAGTCCTATCAATGTATCAGGTAAAAAGCATTATTGATCCCAGTTTAGTGTAAAATTCACAGCATAGAGGTTTTCGGAATTCTGGAACCAGTACATTCTCCTGTTAAGTTTGTGAGGTGGGTGGGTTATAGAGTAAGACCGAAAGCAGTAGCTACTGGTACAATAGGCTCATGAGCGACAAAAGGGAGCAGCATTGCTGTCAATCAGCCAGCCAGGAAGTGAATTACTTTTCTTGAAAAATACACCGAAGAACTAATTGACCTGCCCTTTTGTAGAGAAATTTGATATACTTTTTTGAAAGAAACAGAATCACAAACAGATTCCATATTGTAATTACCATAAATGCGGGCAGGTCTGCCAGTATGGATTCCCAGGAAATATGAAGTACAGACTCCATAATATGTTCCATCTACCATAAATATAAGACTTTTTTGAATATATTGTCATTTCTGTTGAACAAAATCTTAAAAGCTGTCTATGATTGTAAAGCCTTGTTACGGAAGCCTTTTTAAAATAAAATCTCCCTATATTTATTTTTTTAACTTTTTTCAAATAAAAATAGAAATGTCTATATATTTCATAATCTTCCTACTGTCAATGGAGGACCTTTATGAGATTTAACAAGCAGATCATTACAATACTTATTCTATCTCTTTCATTGGCCCTTTTAGGGAGCGGATGTATCTCCGAGGGTGAAGGAGCAAAGGACAATGTCACACAGGAAATAACCGAAAGCGAGTTTTCGAATATCAGGGAAAATCCGGTAACACCATGGAACCCGGTACCTACAGCTCCTGTTATTGACTCCACAGCCTATATTGATCCCCAGGCTTCGGTCATAGGAAACGTAAGAATAGGTGCTAATGTTATGGTTTCCCCCATGGCATCTGTTAGGAGCGACGAAGGAATGCCTATTTTCGTAGGAAATAGGAGCAATATCCAGGACTGTGTTGTACTTCATGCCCTTGAGACACTTGATGAAGAGAACAAGCCTGTAGAAAAGAACCTTGTTGAAGTTGATGGTAAAAAATATGCAGTCTATGTAGGAGAAAACGTTTCACTTGCCCACCAGTCCCAGGTTCATGGCCCGGCTTCTGTAGGCGACGATACTTTCATTGGTATGCAGGCTTTCGTTTTTAAGTCAAAGATAGGAAACAACTGCGTACTTGAGCCCACATCGGCAGCAATTGGCGTAACTGTTCCTGATGGAAGGTATATTCCAGCAGGTATGGTTGTTACTTCCCAGGATGAAGCGGATAAGTTGCCGGAAATTACTGATGATTATGCATACAAACATACTAATGAAGCTGTAGTGTATGTAAACGTCCACCTGGCCGAAGGATATAATAAAGCTTCATAATTAAGATTGAACTTGCACAATAGAGAATTGATTCAAAAAAGGAATTCAATTGATTAAAACCAAAAAACTTATTTAACTTTAAGTTTTGTCCGGGAACTAAGTATTTATCTTTTTCGGGCAAAAATTTTATTTTATTTTCAAATTTCGTCCATTATTTAATAAAATAGAAAGTTTTATCCACATATATACACCTTACTTTAAATAAATAAATATAATTATTAATTCATTATTTTAGTTTTTAATGAACCAATATTCCAAATAAATTTAATAAACAATTATTTATATCCATAATGCTAATTTTTTTAAGTTAACGGTGATAATTTATGAGAATCGCGTACAGATACTTTTCTTTATTCTTAGCGTTCGTACTTCTTACATTACCTGCAGGAGCAGAACCGGGCGTAGTATCTGACTACGGCAATTTTACGGAAGTATTGGGATGGAATGGAACCCAGAATGCCTCACAGAACTATTATTCCGATTCAAACTGGACTTATGTCTCCGAAGAAGTCGAAGGTTATGAAGAAGAAACTTATGCTGATAACGCTGTAGAAAACATTACTTTTCTCACTGATACTCCCGAGTCAGAATTGTTTCCTGTATGGACTGCGGATGGAAACGATATCCTGTATACGGTTCACAGGGATGGATCCAATAGTTTTGAATCGTATAAAATGAAAGCAAACGGAAGCGAAATCGAGCAAACAGGCATTGGTGAAGGAAATCTTACAGGTTTTAGTGATATAAATCTTAACGGAACAGAACTGATTTTAACAAAATCAAACGGTTCCCAAACAGATCTTTATCTCGTGAGCCTGGAAAACGGAAACGTAACACCTGTTGCGGATGCTCCTGACAAATCCGAAGGTTGGGGCGTGTGGTGCCGTCTCGGGAAAAAAATCGTATACACTCAGAAGTCCAGAGACGAACCTTCTGAGCTCTGGATAGTTAATTGGGATGGAAGCGATAAGATCAGGCTCGGTACCTCAGAAAACGTAGGAATTGGAAAAGACTGGTGTCCTCTTGGCCTGAAGATAATATACAGTGCTAATAATTCAAAAAATAAACCAGACCTATGGACAATAGAATGGTATGGTACAAACCAGACTCAACTTACCGATACCCCATACGGGGAATGGAACCCCTCATATAGCCCTGATGGGAAAAGAATTGTGTACGTATCCGATGAAAGAGGAAGGCCTGAAGTCTGGCTTCGGGATACCAAAGGAAATAATAAGACCAGGCTTACAAACGATATCGGAATCATTGATTCGAGTCCGAAATGGAGTCCTGATGGGTCAAAAATAGTTTTTGTAGCACATAATCCACAGAATGTTTCGGACAATTCTACAGTGAATAATTCGGATATCGCTTTACTCAATATTTCTAACTTAATAATTGACAATAATTCTGAAATTACAACTAACACCACATTAGAAGATAACTCTTCAATAGTAAACAATTCAGAGACAATAAATGGTTCAGTAGTAAATAACTCTGTAACAAATAATTCGGTAGTAAATAGTTCTATTACAGTTAATAATTCTATGATAAACGGTCCAGATTCTACTTTTGAGACTGGCTCGACTAATTCCACAAACGGCGGCTCAGACATTGCTCTATACAGCTTGAACCAGTACCTTTGACGTCCTCTCTTTCAACAATTACCAGCGAGTGGAGTTGATTTGTTCGTGAAGCCTTGAAGGAGAATCTGTCAATGCTTCCGGCTATCAATACTGTATAATGAAAATGAAGGAATAAAACTTGTTGTGCAGGCAACATTAAAAAATCGAAATAACTGATTCCGTAACTTTCGAATTTTCATCTTTATTTATTTTTTCTTTTTCTTCAGTTTTCATCCATTTTTACTCTTTTTTGTTCGGTTATTCGTTTTTAGTCAATTGATTTAGAATATGTTCTCTGAGTTGAACTTCCACAGATTATTTATCTTAAAACACACATGTATTATTAATTTAATATGTTAACGGTGAGAACTTATGGGTTATAATTTAAAATGTGTGTGCTTAATATTAATTATTGGAATTTTCTCTATGCCTGTAGAAGCAGCTGAAGGGTATGGAGTAAATATTTCTGAAAACACTACTGTAAAAACTATAAAGTTTCTTACCAACAGTCCTGAACTGGAACTATTTCCGGTGTGGACTGCAGATGGTAACTATATTTTGTATACGGTTAAAAATAATGAATCTGGAGCCCTTAATTCGTACAGGATGAAGGCAGATGGAAGCGAAGCAGTGAGAACAGAAATAGGGGAAGGAAATCTTACCAGTTTTAACGATCTGAACCCTAACGGGACAGAGCTGATCGTAACAAAATCGGACGGCTCTCAGTCCGATTTGTACAGAATAGATATGAACAGTGGAATCGCAACCCCTATAACAAATGACCCTCAAAAGTCCGAAGGCTGGGGGGCCTGGTGCCGTCTTGGACTAAAAATAATCCATACCCAGGAATTACCAGGCTCTTCTTCTCAACTCTGGATAGTTGATAGGGATGGAAGTAATAATACCAGGCTAGGAACCTCAGAAAATATTGGGACAGGAAAAGACTGGTATCCGCTTGGGCTGAGAGTAATATATAGCGCCAATAACTCAAAAGAGAAACCCGATCTATGGACAATAGAGTGGTATGGAACAAACCAGACCCAGCTTACTGATACACCTTATGGCGAGTGGAATCCTGCCTTCAGTCCTGACGGAAAACAGATTGTATATGTCTCGGATGAAGGAGGAAGCCCCGAACTCTGGCTAAGAGACATACAGGGAAATTACAGGGTCAAGCTTACGGAAAATCTCGGAATACTTGATGCTTACCCAAAATGGAGTCCTGATGGATCAAAAATAGTGTTTACAGGACACAGTTCGGGTAATAGTTCAGATATTGCCGTAATAGAACTCGCGTCTTCAGCTGATATTGTTCCGTCTCCAAAAATCACAAATGTTGAAATCGAACCCCTTAGTACAATTTTTGAAAAAGAGGTTGCAAATATTTCAGTAACCGTAAAAAATGAAGGTAAAAATTCAAGTGAAGGCTATATTTCAGTCTCCTTCCCAAATGGTGAGAGAATTGAAAGAGTGGAAGGCACAGGCGGCAACATCAAAACATATGCAGTAGGTGATCTGATACAGGGGAAAACCGGAGAAATCTCGGTACAATACCCATCGGTTGAACTGCTACAATACCAGTGGAATACGCAACAGGTAGAAACTATTAATATTACGGTGAAGCCTAATAGCGGAGCAGAGAAAATTGTATTCCTTACACGGGCATCCCTCAAAAACGACATTGAAGGAACTTATGAAATGGATCCTCTAATTTCTGAAGATATTGATCAGCGGGGATTCAATGTCTACAATTACTCTATTAACGTATTGAAATCTTCCCTGAAAGTTATTATTGAACCTCAGACTGTTGAAACCAAAGCAAAATGGAAGATTACTGCCGGATCTGATACGGAATGGCACCCTAGCAATTATACAGTCAATAATCTTACTGCTGGAAATTACATAATCCAGTTTTCTGAAGTTTCAGGCTGGAAAAGACCGGATGATATAGCTGTAACAATAAACGGTGATTCGGTTAATAAAGGGATTTATACAGAGAACCCAACAAACGGTTCTTCTTCAAGCGGTTCTTCTTCAGGCGGAGGACATAGTGGAGGAGGGGTAATTACAAGTCTTGAACCTTCCAGAAACATTGACGCCAAAGAAACAGCATCAAGATACATCAATAGCGGTTCTCATGTTAAATTTGGTTTTCCTATAAATGCAACCTGTATAATCAGTCTTGAATTCGATCCGAAGAAGACATTTAAAAGGACAACTGCAATTATCGAAATGCTTAAAGAGAAATCTGTCCAGGTTCCTCAACTTCCTCCAGGTAAAATATACAAAAACGTAAATATTCAGGTTGGAAATGCAGGAACTCTCCTGTCAGAAAACATTGGGAATGCAAGTATAGGATTTAAAGTAGAAAAAACCTGGATGAGCGAAAATATTGACAAAAAATCTGAAATATGCCTGTGGCGATATAACCAGATCTCCTGGAACAAACTTGAAGCTAAGAAAATAAGTGAAGATGACCAATACTCCTATTTTGAGGCCAAAACTCCGGGCTTTTCATCGTTTGTGATAACCGCTTACACCAGAGAAGAAAATACGTCTGAAGAGATGAAAATTGAGCAAAAAGATCCTGAAGCTATGAGTAGCCTTGAAAAAACCTATACGAACAGCTCAACAAATGAAAACAAGGATAATAAGCCTTTGAGCGTTGGAGCAGATAACGGAAAAGACGAAAATGGAAATAAACAGGAATCTGGTGGCAAAATTAAGAGTGTTATAGTAATCTCCTTACCACTTCTAGCGCTACTAATTTATTTGGGGGCAAAAAAGCGAGTTTAACACTTCTTCGCCTGACCTTTATAGAGTTATGCTTTGTCACTCGAATACAGCCTCGTCCGAGTCCCGTCTCGGGAGGACGGACGTAGCCCTTTTTACTTCGCTCAAATGGTCTTTTTTTCTTCACTCAAGTGGTCTATTAATTATTTTTTCCGTTTAGATACGAATTCCGTTTTGGAGGAGGGGCGGAACCTTTTTTATCCGCTCAGCCGAGCTATTACTCTTTGCTTTCCGTTTTGATTATTCATCGAGTCCTTTTCTTCCGAAAATATAATTTGCAACCCTTATAGCGTCTCTTTCTCCTGTTTCTTTTTCCGGGGAATCGCTCAGTTTTACAACAGGAATACCGTCAATGCTGTGCAACTTTATGACCATATTAAGAGGAGGGCTTTCCCTGAAAAAATCGGAATTATTGGTAAGGCTTGTACCTATGCCGAAACTACAGTTGATTTTACCTTCACAGTACTTTTTGAGTTGGATTGCAGTGTCTGCATTAAGAGCATCACTGAAAACGATTAACTTTTTCATGGGATCTATACCCATTTTCTGGTAATGCTCTATCACAGCATCTACAAAATCGTAAGGGTCTCCGCTGTCGTGCCTGAACCCATCATAAATTTTTGATAACCTCAGGTCCATATCCTTAAAAAAGGCTTTTGAGCCGAAAGTATCCGTAAGGGCAATTCCCAGGTCCCCGTTGTAAACCTCTACCCAGTTTTCAAAAGCGAAACGGTTTGCATACCTTAATCCTACAAGCGCTGAGGTGCCCATAATCCATTCGTGCCCTACGGTTCCGATGGGTTTCAAGCCGTATTTTTTTGCAAAATACACATTACTTGTTCCTGTCAGGGTTTTTATCTCTATCAGGGTTTTCATTACATGGTCGTGGAGTTCGGAACTTCTTCGCCTGCGGGTTCCAAACTCCGAAAAAAAGCAGTCGTTTTCCTCAAGGGCTTTTCCAATCTCAAGAATCTTATTTTCATAAGCATCCAGTACTGATTTGGAAGTACAGCCCTTCTGGAAATTTCCATTCCACTCTTTTTCAATAGTTGTGAAATAGAGTTCAGAAACCGCAGCCATAAGTATAATCTCCCAGAGAATTGTGCTGTGCCAGGGTCCTTTTATCCGAATGTCCAGATTTTTTTCTTCTGTAAGGCAGACTTTTACCTCACCTGGCTTGAAACGGAAGTTCCTGAGGTATTCAAGGTACATGGGTTTCATGTAAGGGCAGTTCTCTGAAAGCCAGTTGTATTCTTCTTCTGTTAATGCTAACTTCGAGATCTCGTCGCTTATTATCTTCTCCAATTTCTCTACAAACTCTGTCGAAAAGCGCTGGGTACCCCGGTTAGTAAACCTGTACTCGGCCTCAGCTTTAGGAAAAAGTTCAAGCACTGCAAGTTGCATTGTGAATTTGTAAAGGTCGTTGTCAAGTATGGATTTTATCACTGAAGGTCTTCCTGTATCGTTTTAAATGCTTCTAAAGCAAACACCTTTTTATTCAATCACACCTTTTACTCCAGATATATAGTCGTTTTATTTTTAAAATTTCTGACACCTGGGGTAAATCTTAGAGACATAATCAAGTTTGCTTTATTAATTATATCAAAAAACAAAATCATTAACTTTTAAAAATTTGTATATTTCAGCCTAAAAGTTTAGATTTTTGCATACTTATTTGAGAGAACAGTTATTTGAGAGGACACAAAATCAACTTATAAAACGCTAAAAAGTTATTTTAACCCAACCTAACCCTTCTCTGTAAGCTCGAATATGAATAAAATTAGAAAATTTATTTAATTCCTGACGGAAATAATGCCTGAATACCTTCAATTTTTTCAAAAAAATATTTAAACTATTTTGTTTTGTCTTAAAACTGTCATGATAAGGAAATCGATTGATTATTCGGAGTCTGAGATTCAGAGAGGTAATTGATTAATTATTTGGAATCTGAGATTCAGAGAGGTAATTGATTAATTATTTGGAATCTGAAATTCAGAGAGGTAATTGATTGATTATTTGGAATCCGGGACTTAGAGAAGTACTTTCGAGTTTTGGGATCAGCTTTACATATAAATAATATATAAAATAAGGAAATAGTAGTCTTTACAGCATAAATCATAACTTTTCATATTATTGTATTTTACAGGAGTTTCCGTATTCCATCCTTGTTTTAGTATATTTTGCTTTTGAGTCTCTAAAGCATAATCTATCAATACGATCCCATACAACAACCCATAAAAATTTAGCATAAGAGAAAGGATAACTCACCCAAAAAACCAACTTTTTGAAAAGCGATAGATTTCCATAGTCCTCTACCCACATAGATTCGTTTAAAAATCCTCTCCAGACAACAGATTTTTGCATGTGTTTCCATCGCCTGAAAATATGACTTATTATGAATAAGAAGGTACAAGTGATTGCAAATAGTCTTTTAGTCATATTTTTACCCTCAATGACTTAATAAATTTAATAATGATTGGTTATGAGAAATGCATTAAAAGCAACACATTTTTTCCAGATCGTATATTGACTGAATACAAATGAATATCTTTTAAAGTTAAACTTTTTTTCTTCCCATTTTCTTTCGTACGTATCGTAAAACTCCATAAGAACAACCCAACAGAAGCATAATTTTAAAGGGTTTCTCACCTGCTTTGAGGAGTTCTTCGATTTTTTCGTGATCGAATTTTGGTTTCTGACCTCTCTTTTTTGGAGGGGATTGGAGACTCATTAAGATCTCACCTCTTTATACAATTTACTGTACTCTCAAGTTTACGAGGGCTGGTCATTTTATAGATTCAAATGTAACTGAGAAATTCTTTAGTTTCCATAGACTTGACAGAACCTCAAGAAAGTTGAAAAAATAACTTAGCAGCCTCATATTATCTTTCCCCACAATAAGCATATTGTAACAAAATATAAAAGCCTTTCATATCAATTATTAATTTAAACTATTAATAACTCTTGTATCTTTCAGGTAAATAGAAGTAAAAATAATTTTTCAAATTTAATAGCTATCTTTTGTTTAGAACTAAACGTTAATTTAACAAACTAAATAAAATTTAGCATAGCCAGATTTACTATTTTTTAGTTTCATTTGGGAATCTGTATCGCAAATAAAACTGTTATATTAATAATAAACGATTTATATTAATGATACTAAACAATTAATGAGACATGACCAATAACCTAGCTGTGCTTACATCAAATATTGAATTACTTATAGGTTCCATAGCAAGTGATTCCATAGTCTTCAGTGCCTTTTTGATAATGTCTCTGTTTGCAAGAATATATTTCAAAACTTAAGGAGTTAATAACTACAAATGTTCTAAAAGTGGTTATATATGCGGGTATTTACAACGATTTTACTGAAAATTTTAGGTTTTTTTGTTTTATTGCAAATTGCAATAAGAATTATAAAAAGATTTTATGCATTTTCACCACCAGCGTTTATGGGATTTCTTTTAGATAGCGATTTTAGAAAAAAACTGCAGCCTCCGGATAAATTGATAAAGCGAAGCGGAATAAAAGAAGGAATGCGTATTCTGGAGGTTGGATGCGGAAGTGGAGCGTTTACAATCTTCGCTGCAAGGGTTAGTGGAATTAAAGGAGAAGTATACGCTCTTGATATTCAACCAAGAATGTTAATGCAATTAAAGAAGAAACTATCCAGACCAGAGAACAGAGATATCAAAAATATCAAGCTTGTAGAAGGAGATGCGCATAAACTACCCTTTAATGATAACTCATTCGATGTAGTATATACGGTAACAGTTCTTCAGGAACTCCCGGACCAAAATAGAGCTTTAAAAGAGATGAAAAGAGTTCTGAAGCCTGGTGGAATTCTTGCAGTATCAGAATTTTTACCTGATCTGGATTACCCTTTAAAATCTACTACTATTAGGTTAGGAGAAGAAGCCGGTTTTATTCAGGATAAAGTTGAAGGAAATCTCTTGAATTATACTGTAAGATTTAAGGCACAGAAAACTATGTGAAAAATGCCACCTATAGTGTAAAGATATAACGAATAAATTGAAAAAATGCTACCTATAGTGTAAAGATATAAAGAGTAAACTTAATTGGCCAACAATATATTCTCCCGAAAATTCTATCCTCATATCCAAATTTAAGCATTAATAAACCGATAAGCGCATTTAGAAACTCGTAAATTTGGACACCGAAATTTCTGCAACATATAGAGAAATTGTATAATTATCTTTCAATAACGTTGACCGAATTTATAGAACCTGGGTCTTTTTAAATAGTTTATAAAAAATAGTAATGTATACAATATACTAAAAGTTGTAGTGTTATTCCTCTCCAATTTCTTTTCTAAATTCTATATAATCTCTCTCGACTTCTTCAAGTTCGTGTTCCACAGTTAACCCCTCTTTCCGTGATTTTTCATGCAGATTTCTTTCATGCAGATTTCTTTCATGCAGATTTCTTATCCGTAAATCATGATTGAATCGAGTCTTACAGTACCTACTTTTGTCCAGTATTTGCAAATGGTACAATACTGTGTCTCGCCATCGGAGTGCAGTTTCAGACTAGAATGGCATTCTGGACATGTTTTTAGATGTTTCATGAATAAATCCCTCGAATTTTGAAGAAGGATTAGCAACCCATGCAAAATCCTTTATTGAGAAATGATATCCATTCCCCAACTCCAGAATAGAGTAATCGCATAAACTATATTAAATAAATGATATGAAAAATTATATTAAAACAAAAAATTGTTTGACATAAAAAGTTTCAAATTCATTACAGCTCTTTTCTAAGTAGGACTTAAATACTTGAACTGAAAAACAGCACCACTAGATCATTATATGTATAAGTATAACTTAATTTCACTTTTAATTATATTGAAGTCTTTCGAAATTATCCCTGGATTGAGATAAAAATGATTATAAGATACAAGATTAGGTCTATTTATCAAACTGACAATCAAACTTTGAAATAAAACCTTTTCTAAAAGAGATATATTTTCCTTTTTTAATCCACTAGAAAGCTGACCATGAATATGTGAAGGGCGGTTTTTACGAAACCATCATAGATTAGCGGATGAAATGATTGTACCGCAGAATTTCCTTTATAGTACCAAGACTTTGAGATATCAGCTCTTCAAGCTTTCCAATATTAGGGTATGTTTTATTTCAATTAGTAAACTAACTTGATCATTTACATAATCAAAAACAATCTTATGTCGGAATTCTCTGACTATTTTTGTTTAATGCTAGTTTTTTGGATTTCTGAACATGCACAATTCTCGACTATTTTATTAAATTAGGTTAATCAAAACTTTTTCAAAATAACAATAATATCCCTGACAAACAAATAATTACCGGAAAAGCAATACTTATTCCGGAGATTCATTTTGATAGAGGTTTGGGGAGATGGAAAGAGAAGTGAAGTTCGCAACAAAATGTGTACATGCAGCAGAAAAGCCCGACCCGGTTTTCGGAGCGCATACGACTCCGATATTCCAGACTTCAACATTCATTTTTGAGAATGTTAGGCAGGGAGCAGCAAGGTTTGCAGGAGAGGAACCAGGGTACATTTATGCCAGGATTCCTCCAAACACTCCCACACATGCGGTCCTGGCTGAAAAATTTGCTGTGCTTGAAGGCGGAGAAGCAGGGCAAACCTTTGCCTCAGGAATGGCAGCGATAACTGCAATTGCGCTTACTGCCCTGAAGCAGGGAGACCACCTGATCTCAACGGATGTAATATACGGCTGCACCTATAGCCTCTTTTCACAGGTTTTGCCAGGACTTGGAATAGAGGTCAGTTTCGTCGATACCTCTAAAACCGAAAATGTAAAACGAGCCTTTAAGCCCGAGACAAAAATGGTCTTTCTTGAAAGTCCTGCCAATCCTACGCTTACTGTATGCGATATTTCCGCAATAGCAAGGATATCAAGGGAAAATGGGGCACTATGCGTTGTGGACAACACTTTTGCAACTCCTTACTTCCAGAGACCCCTTGAGCTTGGTGCAGACCTTTCCTTGAGTAGCTGTACAAAATATATAGGTGGGCACGCAGATCTGCTTGGTGGAATCGTTGCAGGAAATAAGGACTTTATGGGCCGAATGTCCGTAGTTGTCGGATATACAGGAGGCATTATGGGCCCGCATGAAGCCTGGCTTTGCATAAGAGGACTTAAAACCCTGCATATCCGGATGGAAAGGCACGCTGAAAACGCAATGAAGGTTGCGAAATTCCTTGAATCCCGGCCCGAAGTCGAATGGGTCAGGTATCCAGGACTTCCAACTCATCCTCAGTACGAACTTGCACGCAAGCAGATGAGCGGATTCAGCGGTATGCTCTCTTTTGGAATAAAAGGCGGAGTTGAAGCCGGAAAAAGACTTATGGACAATGTAAAGCTTTGCTCTCTTGCCGTGAGCCTTGGAGCTACGGATACTCTTATTCAGCATCCTGCATCGATGACTCATGCATGTGTCCCTCATGCAGTAAGAAACAGTATAGGCATAACTGACGGGCTTGTCAGGCTTTCGGTAGGGATTGAAGATCCCGAAGACATAATTGCAGATCTCAAACAGGCCCTTGAAGCAATTTAAGCCTGCCAGACAAGCCACCTTTACCTATTTTATTTTCGAAATCAGACAAGGTATATGTGCTGTAGGAATAATCATTCATTTGCGAAATCAAGTATTCGAAATTGTAATCGTAAAATTAATTTTGAAATGTCTGAAAAAAATGAATCCTGAAAATTAACTTTGGAAATTGAATCCAGAAAATTAACTCTGGAAATTAAATCCAGAAAATTAAGTCTGGAAATTAAATCCTGAAAATTAACTCTGGAGAAATTCAAAAAGCACGGCTAAAGCCGTAAAGCTAAAACTTGGGGGATTTCAAATGAAAGCACTTGTATTCGGAGCCGATGGTTTTGAAGACCTTGAACTTTTCTATCCTTACCACCGCCTGAAAGAAGAGGGAATTACAACACATGTAGCTTCAATAAAGAAGGGACCAATAAAAGGAAAGCAGGGGTATGAGATCAATGCAGATCTTGCATTTAAAGACATAAATCCTGCAGACTATGATATCCTCGTAATATCCGGAGGAAAAGGCCCCGAAAAGATGAGACTTGACGAGAGTGCACTTGAGATTGCAAAACACTTTTTTAAAGAGAACAAGCCGGTTGCTGCAATCTGCCACGGCCCACAGGTTCTTGTCTCTGCAGGCGTTATAAAAGGCCGGAAAGCAACCTGCTGGATAGGGATAAGGGACGATATTATAGCCGCGGGAGCGCTCTACGAGGATAAAGAAGTTGTAATCGATGGAAATTTTGTATCCTCAAGAAGCCCAGATGACCTTCACGCCTTTGGAAGAGAAATGATTAAACTACTGAAGTAAACAGGAAGCATTATTTGTTTTTCTTTTTCTTTAATTGTTTATTTCTAACCTTTCTTTAATTTTTTATTTTTAATATTTCTTTAATTGTTTATTTCTTTAATATTTCTTTGATTGTTTGTTTCTTTAATATTTCTTAATCGTTTATTTCTTTAATACTTTATAATATCAATTACCAGCCTTTTTTAAACTTCTTTGGAAGCTTTTGTTCCTTACTATTAGATTTTCTTTCGCGTGTTGATCTCTTAGCTTTTTTTGTTTCAGACATTTCAGGTTTCTGGTTGTTTGAGTCTTGATTTTTTCCAATTTCAAATGCTTCAAAAGAAGACGGCTCATTATCTTCGACATCCTTTATTACAAGATTTCTCATATTATCTAGCATTTTCTTAAAAGGATTTTTTCTCTTTTCGGGATTATTGTGTGGACTATTAGGGTTATTATCAACCATAAATTATCGACCATAAAACTGCATACTTATTTTATTATCTTATTATTCGTAAGCAATGTTAATGAATTAGTAGGTGAACGCTAAAAACAATGAAATACGAATTATTAAAGAGATTTTAGCGAAATACTGTATCGTATATTAATCTATTTATATACTTAACTACATATGTAGTAGCGTGAAACAGTATAAAACTATTCGACTCTCAAAAAGTGTATTTTCAGACCTGAAAGCTTTGCAAAAAGACGGAGAATCAATTCCAGATACAGTCCGAAGATTGCATAATGACTACTCGGATTGTATTGAAGAAATTCAGTACAGATATTCGAGAGATATAATGAATGACGGGTCATTTACTCAGTATATTTCTATCACTGCAAGTGATAACAGTAGATACGGTTCACGATATACCGAATATTTCATGAAGATAGGAGAAGAAATGAATGACATTGTTCGGCTCCCAAAAGACGTTCTCGATGAAATCAGTTGGATGCCGCAACATCCAGATGAGATATTCAATACTACTATGTTTACTTTGGTATCTATTGAAAAAGCTCTGATAGAATGGAATAGAGAAGACAAAAAATAAACCGAGATCCTTTTTTAAAATTCCTATAACCAGTATGTTACTGGCTTGCATCTTAATAATTTTTTACTCTATTTTCGAACCCTTCAATATAGTAGCTAGAAAATGAAAAATTACTTGTTCCTTACTTTAACAGTTCCTTGCTTTAATAGTTCCTTACTTTAATGGTTCCTTGCTTTAACAGTTCCTTGCTTTAATGGTTCCTTGCTTTAAAGACTCTTCCTGAGTATACCGGGTCCATCTGGCTAGAGTGATAACCCTGGCTTTTTCACGTGGTTACTGGCCTGATTACTATATAGTACGGTTGAGCAGGTGTCACAATAATCCCAGAATAACCTGTAGATTAAGAAAAACGCTTTTTATTATTTTCAAAATGTCAATACATCATTTATCACGCAAATGTATATATTTTGAAAATGTTTATAAGTAATTACCTACTTATAAAGTAATATAAAAAATTTTTTTAAGTGATAAACTATCCATAAACTCGAAATATTAAGAGGTTATTATGAAAGACTCTGAAGTAAAAGTGTTGGACGAAAATGATTATATTTTTATTAAAGCGTTAAATAATCTTGGGATGTCAAAAAATGCCGCTACAACCGTGGCTTATCTTATGAATGTAGACGAAGCTTCATCCCGGGAAATTGAAATAAGTACTGGATTAAGACAACCCGAAGTCAGTCTTGCAATGAGGCTAATGTGCAATCAATCCTGGGTTAGTATACATTCGGAAAAAAAACCCGGAAAAGGGCGACCGATGAAGATCTATTCTCTTGCGGTTCCGGTCGACGAGATCATTAGTTATTACGAAGACAGGGTTTATAAAGAATCTCAGGCAACTATCTCAGCAATCAAAAAACTAAAAGCGATGAGCAAACAAGTGTCTCCTATTCCATCAAAATGAAGGATTTCAAACAGAGTTCGCTCCATAATGGTTGATAATCAGTTTTGGAATCCACTATTATGGAGTGGAAAAAACACTTAATATTGACAGCTTGATGTGTGTAACTTCGTTTAGCTTTTCTATTTCTTATCTTTAATGTCTATCTTTCATCTTTACATTTATTAGTTATATTTAATGTTCATTTCTTGTCTTCAACGTTTATGCTTTATCTTTCAGTTTATCGCTGCTCTTAACGCTTGTTTCTTCTCTTTAACATCCGTTTATTCTTTAACATTTATTTCCTTTTTTAACGTTATTTCCTTTTTTTAACGTTATTTCCTTTTTTAACGTTTATTTATGTATTTAATGTCTTATTCTTGTCTTTAATGCCTTATTCTTGTCTTTAATACCCATATCTTGTATTTAATACGCAACTAGTACTTCTACAAACAAGACCTTCATGCAGGATGCCCTTAAATACCTATCAGTATCCTGGGCGATGACAGCCATAGCCATTGTAAATAACTTCTGGATATATGCTCGTGATCAGGTATGCGGAGCACATGTTAGGTCGTAGTACAAAAAATAGATATCACTAATTCCTTTGTGCGCGTATCAGTTTAATCCTGGTTTTTACGGCTCTTATTAACACTAATTTTTTCCTGCAGTTAATCCAATTCGATTAAATTATGGGTCAATAACAAGGCTGCGACCTCATTTAATGTTAGTTTAAGTTCGGACTTCCCCTGAAATAGTTCATCATGGATCGCAATTAAATATCTTTTATTCGGTGGAATATACCAGTAGGGATGTGATAAAATGCCATTTTCATAAATTAAAGACAATTCATCTATTTTATCCAAGACAGTTTTTTTATTCATAGTTCCTTCGAAAAAAAGTTTATATAGTTTTCTCAAGCTCCTAGACAAATGATAAATGCTTTTAATATCAGGGTTCTCTCAGAGTCACCCACATTTTCTCATCCCACATTTTTCTCATATATCTTATATTAACTCCCTTATAAATTATTCTAAAACTGCTATTTTGCTTTGTTTCAATCATTGAGCAAAATAATTAGCAGAAACTCTTCTTCTCACCCTGCTATTTAAAGTATGCTAGACAGGTGTTTACCTTCCAGAATACGAAAGTCGGAGAAAAATTGATGAGGAACACTCGACTGGCATAACGCTGGCAGTAAAACTGGAGTATGATACCTATTATTTAAATATCGAGGGATATATCTAGTATCAAGATGATTGACGAAGCGCTGAGGGTTTTTAAAGATCTTGACTCAAAGGATTTCAGGATCCTGACTGGTATTGAGACCGGAATGAAGCATTTTGAATGGGTGCCAATGGAACAACTGAATAAATACACCAGGTTGCCCTTTGAGAAGCTGGAATACAGGATAAAAAAACTTGTGAGGAATAAGCTTGTTGTCAGGGTCACCCAGCCTTACGAGGGTTTTCAGATTTACTTTGAGGGATATGATGTCCTTGCCCTTAATGCCTTTGTCAAGCGAAAAAGTATCAGTGCAATAGGGGACGAAGTCGGGGTAGGAAAAGAATCGGTAATTTATGAAGCAATCCTCCCGCCTGAGCTTTCAATTGGCGAACCTGTTCCGGTAGTGATCAAGTTTCACAGGGAAGGGAGGACAAGCTTCAAGCAAATAAGACGTGTGCGTGAGCACCTTGGGGAAAGAGAACATTTTTCCTGGATCTATGCAGCCAGACTTGCCGCCCAGAGGGAGTATGACATCATGACCACCCTGTATCCAGAGGTCTCAATCCCAAAGCCCTTTGACCACAACAGGCATGCAATAGTCATGGAACTTGCAAAAGGTAGCCTTCTTTCAAAAACAAAACTTATTGACCCTGAATGGTATCTCGATGAGATCCTCAAACAGGTAAAAATTACCTATTCGCTGGGAATTATCCACGCCGATCTAAGTGAGTATAATATTTTTGCTTCCGAAGATGGAGTCCAGTTAATTGACTGGCCTCAGTATATTACTCCTGAACACCCCCATGCCGATGAAATTCTCGAGAGGGACGTTTCAAACGTTTTAAATCATTTTTTCCGAAAGTACGGAGTTAAAAGGGAGCTTGATGAAACAATCCGCGAAATTAAGAACCAGACAGGCAAAAGCGCAGAAGATATAAAAGAAAATACAGAAAACAGATCTGAAAGATCTACTGTGGAAAAACGGAAGCTTGAAAAAACCCTGGAAGAAGGTTTTGAAGAGGAAGACCTGGAAAAAAGCTTTGAAGAGAACATTGAAAAGGATATTTTTCAGGAAGAAGACTTTGAAACCGAAAGATTTGAGACGGAAAGTTTCGAAGCTGAAGAATTTGAGGCTGAAGAATTTGAGGCTGAGGAATTTGAGGCTGAGGAATTTGAGGCTGAGGAATTTGAGGCTGAAGAATTCGAATCAGATGAAACTGAAGCAGAAGATCGAAAAGTACAGGATCTCAAAAAAACGGCCTCGAAAAAAAGGACTTCAGACAAAGAGTAAATTGACCTCATACATGATGAAATGGCCTCTTACGAAAGCGTGAGTCTCAAAACTGATGAGAATGTTTGTTTTTATCTGATAAGAGACACTTCCGGCTACGAGAGATGTAGGATCTCAGCATTTCTTAGTTTACGGACATGAGCAGAGGAAGTTCATGCAGACCAGGATAGAAGCCATAAATTGAAACTTAATCTTTGTCTTTTTATCTGGATTAATTCAATAGACTATAGTTTGATGAACTACATTTTGATGCGCCTTGTAAAAAGAATGAACACTTTATAAAAGGCACTTATCCTGACTTATATCTAACCTTTTTTATATTTTTTTCTGCTTTCTTCCACTTCTTTCTACTTCTTTTTACTTCTTTTTACTTCTTTTTACTTCTTTTTACTTCATTTTACTTCTTTTTATTTCTTTTTACTTCTTCTTACTTCTTTCTACTTTTTTCATTCCTTTTTACTTCTTTCTACTTTTTTCATTCCTTTTTACTTTCTTCTACTTTCTTCTACTGTCTAAAATGTAAGAATCTTAGAGTCGGTTTAGACCCAAATATTAATAATATTCTGGATAATATAATTCTCGGGAAATAATACAGGGTTGGGGGAAATTTGATTGGAGTTTTTAGATGCTTCTTGTGAAGCTGCCAGAGGAGTGAGTCTTAATTCTGCGCTATTGAAAACAATTTTATCGAAAATAATTCTCCTTTTGCTGCTTACTCTATGCCTGGTGTCTTTAGCCAGTGCAAAATACTCACTGGAAGGAGCTAAGACAGATATAACTGTTAATGCCAGCGGGGTAGTCCATGTTGAAGAATCGATTTCATACGCATTTGATGGTGATTATGCTGATATTCACAGGGAACTCAAAGCGTTGCCTGGAGAATCTATTCGAAATGTAAGGGGACGCTGTTCGGACAAAGCATGTAAACTCAAAATTGAACCGATTTCAGAAGGGTACAGACTAATAGGCAAGCTTCCAGATTCCACTCCGGAAAAATTGACACTTTTTATTTCTTACGATTATTATGGTGCAGTTAAAGTTCACGAGGATGTCTCCGAATTAAGTTATAAGCTGTGGGGAGGCGAATGGGAGAAACCTCTTAAGAGCTTTAAAGGGAATGTTATTCTTCCGGTGAAAAACGAAAGCGAAATCCGATACTGGACTCATCCGGTTGCTTATACACAGGAAGCGAATATGGAAAATAATATTATTAGTTTAAGGACAGGAGAAATACCATCTACTCAATGGTATGAAATCCGAGTGGTTTTTCCAAGGATTGCATCCTCAGGTTTCGGTTCTGTCAAGGTAGATGAGGTTAGAGGACTTGAAAAAATAGTAGCTACTGAAAATGTATACCAACAGAAAAATTCGATTTTAAATAGCCTTTACAGGAAGACTTTTCTGTTTGCACTATTTGTTCTTGTATTTCCTTTACTTATATACTATAGATATGGAAGAGAACAAAAAATCGTTTACAATAACGTTTCTGAAATAAAAGTACCTGAGAATTCCAAACCTGTATTAGTGAATGCCATTATAATGGGAAATAAGGGTACTCCCACAATAGACGGATTTACTGCCACGATTATGGACCTTGTTAACCGCGGCTATATCTCTTTGCGAAATTTGAAACCTGAAGAGATAGGCTCAATCTATACTCCAGAATTAAATTCATCTCATAGATCAGAGTCAGACTTACCCTCTAAATCGGAATCAGACTCGTCCTATACATCAGAATCCGAGTTCAGAGATTTTATGGTTGAACTTGTTAACAAAGAAATATATTCAGATGCTGAAGGAAAATTATCCGAACTGGAAGATTTTGAAAAAGATGTACTTTATCTGTTAAAAACTCATGCTCCCGAAAGAAAAATCTCCTGGAAGAAACTTGAAACGGAATTACAAAGCGGAAAGAATTTCTATAAATTCCTAACTTCCTGGAATAAAAAAGTTCAAGTATACACTACATTTGATAAATATTTTCAATTTACAGGAAATATATACATATACTGGTTTGCCCGAACCATTCTAATAGCTTCAATTACTTATTATATTCTGATTTCAGGATTTTTCCCTTCAAAGGCTTTTCCTCTGGCTTCAAAAATAAATGTACTGGCCAGTTTAATCGGGATTTTCGGGTTCGCTATGATAAGGTGCTCAGGCATGTTCATAACAATATTTGGGCGCTGGACACCCGAAGGAAGTCTTTACTACAAGCAATGGGATAATTTCAAAAAATATCTTACAGACCTTTCTGCTCTTAAAGAACACCCTCCTGAATCAATAGAGACCTGGGACTCTTATCTGGTGTATGCTATATCCCTGGGAATTGCAAAAGAATTGCTTCAAAATATGTCTCTGATCGTTCCGTCAGAACAGTTAAGAGAGAGCAACTTCTATCCCATAAGTTCCAACTATAACCGATCTGAGTATAGTTCTGGGAATGTTTCCTCTTTATCCTATTCTGGAGATATAAATCGAGAAGACGATAATACCGGTAGCAGCTAATAGCTGAAAACACAGAAACAACTGAAAACACAGAAACAACTGAAAACACAGAAACAACTAAAAACACAGAAACAACTGAAAACACAGAAACAACTGAAAACACAGAAACAAAAAAGAAAAATACTATAAAAATAACTTTTTCCGGATAAGATAAAACGGTGCCGAAAAATGGATATTACTCACTTTTTAAATCAGATAAAAGCTTCCAGCCGCTATGAAAACCAGATCGTTCATAATGAAAAAATTCTTGCAAAGGAAGCTATATATTCTCCTCTTCCCCTTAAACAGCAGGTAAAAGCAGCTCTTTCAGGCATAGGAATCGAAGATCTGTATGTGCACCAGGCAGAAGCTATAGAAAAAATTCGGGAAGGAAAGGATATCGTACTCTGCACGACTACAGCAAGCGGAAAGTCCCTTACTTACATGGTTCCTGTTTTTGAAACTATTCTCAATGAACCCGAAGCAACTGCCCTTTATATATCTCCTTTAAATGCACTTGTAAATGACCAGTTAAAGTCTTTTCTGGAATTAGAAAAGGCACTGAAATCAGGTGCAGGTATAGCCCGTTACACAGGCGCCCTTTCAGAGGCCGAGAAAAGGAAGGTAAGAGAAGGGCAAACTAATGTAGTTTTAACAAATCCTGAAATGATTCACATGAGTTTTCTTGCATGGCATCATCTCTGGAAGCGCTTTTTCTCAAACCTCAGGTTCATAGTCGTTGATGAAAGCCATTACTATCGGGGAGTTATAGGCAGTAACATGGCAAACCTGCTCAGGCGGCTTTTGCGCGTGGCTGAGTACTATGGAGCCTCTCCACAGTTCATCTGCTGTTCCGCAACAATTGGAAACCCGGACGACCATACTGAAACTCTTATCGGGAGAAAAGTTGTAGTTGTTGGGAATAACGGTTCTTTGCAGGGCAGCCAGCAATTCATTTTCTGGAATCCACCACTTTATCTGAATAATAAGGGTTGTACACTAAGGAGAAGCAGTTTCTCCGAAGCTTCCTCGCTTTTTTCTAAGGCTGTGCAGGCAGGCTTTCAGACACTGGCCTTTACCCGATCCAGGCAGGGAGTTGAGAGGATGTATAAGAGTTGCAAGGAGATATTGAGAAGCAGAAATCTCTCTCCTGCAATCTGCTCGTACAGGAGCGGCTATTTTGACAGGGAAAGAGAAGAAATCGAAAAGAAAATGAATTCAGGTGAACTTAGAGGGGTTATTTCTACAAATGCTCTCGAACTGGGGATAGATATAGGAGGTCTCGATGCCTGTATTCTGGATGGTTACCCAGGAACGGTAATGAGTACCAGACAGCAGGCAGGCAGGGCAGGCAGGAGTGGAAAAGAAAGTCTTGTTATCCTTGTTGCAGGCACAAATGCCCTTGACCAGTATTATATGAGAAATCCTGCCGACTTTTTTGCAAGAAGCAGTGAAAATGCTGTACTCAATCCCAAAAACCCGTATATCCTTGCAGGGCATCTGCTCTGTGCCGCAAAAGAGATTCCTCTGCAGGCGTCCGATGAGAATTTCTTCGGTAAAGGGTATCCGAGAGTTGTGGAACTTCTGGAAGCCGAGGGCCTGCTTGCAGGTGACGATCTGAAGTATTCTACGGACCCGTTTCCGTACAAACACGTTTCGCTTCGGGGAATCGATAATAATACTTACTCTCTTCTTGCTTTTGAAGGGCAAAAGCGCTTCCCTATAGAAAAAGACATTGAGGAAACACTAGCCTTCAGAGAATGCCATCCAGGGGCCGTTTATACGCACAGGGGAGAGTCTTATTACATAAGCAGGATCGACTATGAAAAGAAGGAGATCCACGCTGTAAAGACACATGATGCCTATTATACAAAACCCATGATTGACTCGTCCGTGCTTGTGCAGGAGACCTATGCGGTAAAGCCGCTTTTGCATGCATCGGAAGTCGAAGTCGGGCTTGGGGAAGTCGAGGTAACGGACAGGGTTATAGGGTACAGGAAAATCCAGACCCTGAGCAATGATGTAATGAGCGCTCACTCCCTTGAGATGCCTCCTGTAAGTCTTCAGACAATGGCTCTATGGCTTAAGCTTCCTGACAGGCTGCAGGAACTGGTAACAGAACACAAGCTGGATTTTGCAGGTGGGATCCATGCAATCGAACACGCGATGATTTCAATGTATCCTCTTCACCTGCTTGTGGACAGGAGCGACGTAGGCGGAATTTCCACACCGTCTCACCCTGACCTCGGAGGCAAAAGCGGGATATTCATATATGACGGACATCGGGGAGGAGTTGGGTACGCCGAAAAAGGTTACGATCTTATAGAAGAGGTGCTTGACGGCACTTTAAAAGCAATCGAGAGCTGCATATGCGAAAACGGATGCCCGAGCTGTATCCAGTCCCCGAAGTGCGGAAACAATAACGAACCCCTGGACAAACACGCTGCAATCATGCTCCTTCACGAGGTTCTCGGAAAAGCTCCCTATGTCCCGCCTGAGAGAAAGGAAAAACACCTCTCCGAGGTCCGGGCTTCCAGACCGGCCCCCGAGAAAACGAATACGGATGACGCTCTAAGCAGAGTCAGGCGGCAGCTCAGACGGGAAACCATAAAACAGGAGCCTCCCTCAACGCAGGAGAAAAAAGAAAGAACCTTTATTGCGACAGACGAAAACGGAGGAATGATTGGAGTAATCTCTGCCCCTGCACCCGAGAAGGCTGCCGCAAAGACCTTCCATCAGAAATTCAGAGGAAAAAAAGAACCTACCAGGGAGAATCCACTTGAAATTCAAATCCGAGACCTTGGAGCAGGCAATGATTATAAATTCCGGCTGTGGGTTGAAGTTTCCGGAAATGAAGTAAAAGAATCCATTAACCGGGAGGATGAAAAAAAGGTCGTGAAGAAACTGATTATCAGAAAAGTAGGTTGAGGAATAAAGGTAATTGAGGAATGAAAATAGTTGAGGAATAAAGGTAATTGAGGAATAAGTGAGCAGAACTGGCTATAAGAAAAATAAATCGAAAAGAAAGGAGACACGAGTTCTCATCTTTTTTTCCATTATTCCAGTGTAAAATATTCACTCGCTTTAGGAGACCGTGATATACCCAGGCATAATCCTTGTATTGCTACCGTTTTCATTGGTTACTGTAACACTTACATCGTATGCCCCCGGTTCAGTAAATGTGTGCGTTGCGTTCATAGCATTTTTTGAATTAATACCGTCGCCGAAGTCCCAGATCCATGAAGTCGGTCCACCTGTACTGTTGTCGGTAAACAATACTTTTAACGGGGCTTTTCCAGAAACAGGAAATGCAGAAAAGTCTGCAGCAGGTTTTACTGGTTCCTGTCCCTCTTCCGAGATAGTGCACATGTAGATATTGCAGTTTCCACTACGACAGTCTATCCATACGATCTTATCTCCACAGATGGCAGGTTCTGAAGATAATGATCCACTGGTGGTTATTTGAGTTTCCTTCTGAGTGGAGAGATCGTACATATAGACATCTGTATGACCATTCCGATATTCTCCCCATACAACTTTATCCTCATAAATAGCAGGCAAAAAATAGTCTGATTGGTTGGAAGTACTAATCTTAGTTTCTCTAAAAGTTGAGAGGTTGTACATATAGATAATAGTATTTCCATTATGATAACCTGTCCACGCTATTTTGTCTCCGTAGATATCAGGTCTTCCCAGTCTTGATGCACTGGTTGTAATCTGAGTTTCCTGTCCGGTAGCAAGATCATACACACAGATGTCTGAGTTTTCAGATTCATGCAGCTTACTGCACCAGACTATCTTGTCTCGATTGATCTCAGGATTTAAATCATCTGATATACTGCTGGTAACTTGAGTTTCGCTGCTGGTGGAGAGATTATACATGTAGATATCGGAGTTTGATAAGTTTTGAACATCACCATTGCGGTAATCTTCCCAGATGATCCTATCCTCATAGATTTTAGGATTGAAGGCTGATCCATTATTAGTGATCGAAATTCCTGTGGAAGTGGAGATATTGTACATGTAAATACCTCCGTTCCCATCACGATAGTCAGTCCATACAATTCTGTCACCATAGATGTCAGGAGAAAATTCAGACAACTCGAAATTGGTTATTTGAGTCTCCTTCTTAGCAGAAAGATCATACATGTAGATATCTGGATTTCCATTGCGATCATCTACCCACACAATTCTGTTGTTGTAAATAGCAGGACGGCTCGGGTTTAATCCTTTGGTAGTAATCTGATATTCATTGAGGATAAGTTGCCCATCTACACGCTGTACAGGAGATACGGTCACAGGATATAATTTTGAGAAAGCTCCTTCTGAATTGACTGCGGTCAGGTTAACAATATAGGTTCCCGGAAAAGTGTACATATAAACCGCAGTCTTGTTTGTAGAGTCAGTAACGCCATCATTGTTGAAGTCCCATGCTGTTTTTGCTGCGTTTTGAGAAAGATCGGTAAAAAGGACGGAAAGAGGAGCCTGGCCGCTCGTAACGTTGGCGCTGAAGTCAGCGAGAGGATGAGCTTCAGCTTTCTGTGCAATAATTTTCTGAGTTTTTGAAGCTGTACCGTTTGCGTTGCTTACTGTCAAGTTGACAGTATAATTTCCTGGGGCTTTATATTCATAAACTGGATCTTTTTCCGTAGAGTCTGGTATTCTGTCATTGTCAAAATCCCAGCTCCATAAAATTGCATATCGTGAAAAATCAGTGAACTGAACTGGAAGAGG